>JAEEGI010004792.1_pt1 | contig 31453 bp, 22 predicted proteins | sample 8958751 | NCBI WGS metagenome assembly JAEEGI01 (sample SAMN16246545, study PRJNA631951) | gut metagenome | biome: gut microbiome; feature: rumen; material: KS-attached | host: Bos | place: Iran: Karaj | collected 2018-10 | reverse complement strand
TAGCCTGCAAAATGACTATTAGAGCATTTTCTCAAGCCGATTTTTGCAAAAACCTTTTGAATCGCTCAAAACGCCCTCTGTTCCTATATTCAGACCATGACGCAGCCTGCAAAATGACTATTAGACCAGAAATTATGTTTGGCTTATAGCCAACACATGGGGCAACATAGACGAGTTTGTCAATCTACAATAGTAGAAATTATGTTTGGCTTATAGCCCTTCAACGACCCAACAGCCACCCCGTCCAATCTACAATAGTAGAAATTATGTTTGGCTTATAGCCGAATCAATACCATTACTTAAACTATATGATCTACAATAGTAGAAATTATGTTTGGCTTATAGCCTAACCAACGAATGGCTCCGCGCCGACATCATCTACAATAGTAGAAATTATGTTTGGCTTATAGCCTGATGGCTCTCCATTGCCGAAGGATATATCTACAATAGTAGAAATTATGTTTGGCTTATAGCCTGTTGAAACCTTTGGAAGAGAAATAGCAATCTACAATAGTAGAAATTATGTTTGGCTTATAGCCGTTGTGTCCCCTGTTATCTCTTACGTATCTACAATAGTAGAAATTATGTTTGGCTTATAGCCGGAATTTATTAACAAAAGGGGGAAAAGATCTACAATAGTAGAAATTATGTTTGGCTTATAGCCCTTTTTGTCTGCCACCCAAAAGATACATATCTACAATAGTAGAAATTATGTTTGGCTTATAGCCCGGAGCAGCGTGAGATGCTGGCGGTGATATCTACAATAGTAGAAATTATGTTTGGCTTATAGCCCTCCCAGATCCATGCCGGTGAGGAACTCAAATCTACAATAGTAGAAATTATGTTTGGCTTATAGCCGAAATGAAGACTGCAAAAGATTATAACAATCTACAATAGTAGAAATTATGTTTGGCTTATAGCCCATGTATGATGCAAAGACCGCCATGACACCATCTACAATAGTAGAAATTATGTTTGGCTTATAGCCGCCAATATTCGCCATCGTTGGATACGCTATCTACAATAGTAGAAATTATGTTTGGCTTATAGCCATGGGAGCATGGAATACACCAGATTTCGAATCTACAATAGTAGAAATTATGTTTGGCTTATAGCCTCTGTTTGTGTTTGCTGGATGGTATGTCAATCTACAATAGTAGAAATTATGTTTGGCTTATAGCCGGCCATACATGTAAACCGGAACACCTTGCATCTACAATAGTAGAAATTATGTTTGGCTTATAGCCATCACAGCATATTGGGGCGCTGGATTATCTACAATAGTAGAAATTATGTTTGGCTTATAGCCGGCTGTAAACCCCAAGGCGGTTACGGCTGATCTACAATAGTAGAAATTATGTTTGGCTTATAGCCAGACGGAGGACAGCGGGTTGTCGTAGCGAATCTACAATAGTAGAAATTATGTTTGGCTTATAGCCATCTACAACTTCTCTCATTGTTCCACCAATCTACAATAGTAGAAATTATGTTTGGCTTATAGCCTATTGAGACCGTTTTTCACTCACCTGAAGATCTACAATAGTAGAAATTATGTTTGGCTTATAGCCCTCATAGATTATCCGGGGACAAATCTCTAATCTACAATAGTAGAAATTATGTTTGGCTTATAGCCGAAAGCCACAACCTTCTTGCCAACCGCCATATCTACAATAGTAGAAATTATGTTTGGCTTATAGCCCCAACAATTTGCAAAGATACTACTTTTTTTCTAAATCACAATTATTTACACACTATTTCAAAGAACAAAAATGGTACTGGCTCACCCCACCTTAAATCCAATGGCACATTGAAAATATGATTATCAACACTTTATCCATTCGACATTTTTTGTTTAAACCAAGGTTTGCTAAAAGTATACTATTTCTTGGTCTCTATGTATAGCATTCCCGAATTTCCTAATTTTTGCATTCCCAATATCAAAAATAACCACACTGTCAGCTCCGGAAAAATATTTTGAAAAGACATTCTCAATCTTCACGATAATATTGTCTATAACGCGCGAAGTATTGTTTACCTCGTACACTGAGAACTGTAATCTAATTGCCCCATTTTTTGTGAGCATCTTTGAGAAACGATTTCTCAGTTTATCATCTGCTATATCGTAACTTATTATCATCATTGGAACCCGAATCTTGGATAAACACACGCATCCCTTTGCCTCATAAAACACCTATAATAGGATTGAATGAACTTGAATACTTCAGATTTATAGGGAATTAATGCATCAAAGAACACCTTGCAATAATCGGAGTTCTTTTGGACTTTGAGTTTATACTCCCCTTTTATCACATCGAAATCTTTCTCCGAGAACTGTTTCCTATTAAACGCCGTTCTGACAGCTCGGTCAACGATGCACCTGAAAGGCTCCATCAGGTCACAAACCAACGACTTCCGTTTGAACCACAACCGATGATAAACTCCAACGTATGGATCGAAGCCAAACATACGCACAAAACATTCAATATAATTGAACAGGATGGTGTATCCGATATCTAATGTCGCATTGATTGCATCGCATTTTATGCGCGGCTTTCTTGCCCCCCAGTCCATGTCTTGGAAGAAAGCCTCAAAAAAGTACTTTGACGCTAATCCCTCAATACCCATCAAACCATTGTATTGGTCAATAACCGCAAGTTTTTGAAGACATTTCCTGCAAAACTCGACTGCCAATAGGGTCAATTCATCTGTCCTACGGGTCTTCTGAAGAGCCACAATTTGATTGTTTATTTTGTTCTCAACAAGCATTTTGGCAATAGAAATATCCTCTTTGGAGAACAGATATTGTCTCTGCCGAAGCAGATAATTCGCCTCCGCAGCATTAGCCCAATAAAACACCGGCCTGAAGCTTTGGTTTACAACGATAAGTGCAACATTGAACTTCTTGCACTTATCAATCAGTGGTGTGGTTATTCGTATGTGTCCAATGATAAATAATGCAAGAATCTTTTGAAAAGGCAATTTCGTCAACGTTTTTGACTCTTCGGTATCTTCAAGCAGCAATTCTCCATTGCTCACCCGCAAATCCCTGTCATGAATGCAGTTGATAACATAAATTGACCTGTATTCAATATCCTTGTTAGTAAACATTGTTGTCTTCGGTTTTGTCACAAAGGTTGCAATAGATGCAATGGCGGCATTTGTTGGGATTAGCCACAAAGGGGGCTGACGGGTCGTATTCCTTGAATGATTGTATGAAACACATCAGTTCATGCTTGTTTTCAGCCGTTGGCAGGCTTATCGGGATTGTCTTGTTCGTTGATATTTCATAGAAAGCGATTTTATCCACCTCATAGCCCATTTCAACCATGCAAAAGTACTGTGCCCACAGCTGATATATCTGCCCTTGATAGATTTGCTTGAGTTGGTATTTTCGTTCAATCAGCTTCTTCTCCTTTTTCCGATAGACATCAATCTTGCCCATCACCCCCAGTTGTTCTGACATCACAGGCAATGCGAGGATTTCTTCTTTCCTATTGCTTGATGTCTTGGAATCGACAGGCTCATGCACTAATTTCCCTTTTGTTTGAGGTGTGGCATGGTACAACCCTTCGTCCGTTTCCATATACACATTTTGCAGGTATATGGAATACGGACAAAAGATGAAATCATTGAGGGTGGATATAGAGATGTTGTCTTCCATTAGTCACTCAAGTAGGGCTTTGTTTGAGCAAACTGAAGCCACTCTTTATTAGAGATGGCCAACGAAATCTTTTCGTTCTCTGCCGTTTCTTGTATCTTCCGAATCACCCACAAGCCTTTCCGAGCGATGTTATATGCTCCGTTAGCATCAGCATTGTTAGGCAATGTTTCAATGTTTTCGCGGCTGTCAAAGAAATGGCCATTTTCATCTTCAACAGGCGATAACAGAAAATCCTCTTCTGAGTTGGTTCTGCTGTTACGCATTTGGAGTAACAACTTCATCAGTCCCAACAGTTCTCTGAAGAATTGGGCATCTGATTGCGCAGATATTTCTTCTTTAATATTCCCATGTATTTCGATACCATATCTGCCAAAGAGTTGTTTGAACTCTTCTGTCAGCACAATCTTTTCATCATCCCATTGGTTATTCTTCTGCGGATTACGGAATGTTCGGATGCGCTCTCCGTAAGTACATAAAGTCCATTCTGTTCGAGTTCCCTCTGCTTTAGTAGTGAAGTCATTGTAGTCGAACTTAAATTCAAACCAACCTTTCTCTGCATTGAAGCTGATACGCTGGAACTTTGAAAAAAACAAGCGGGCTTTCTCTCGCGTATCATATTGAGTGTCAAACAAGTTAACAAAACCTGTTACAGGGTCTATCTTGCTAGTGTTCCATGCTGGGATATAGAATAGACAACCACATTGCTTTCCTAACTTTCGGAAACTCTCAAACTTGTTTGTGAGTTGGAGTGGATGGAGGAGACCTCCCACGGAGGATGGGTCGCGTTCCTTGTCAATGTAGCAGTTGAGTTTGTCAATCAACAACTTCTCGAATTTCTCATAGACTTGTCGCTCAATCTTTTGACGTCCTCTCATGAATCCCATGTTAAGATCTTCGAGAACGACAATAGCGTTATATTCAACCATCATCTTCGAAATGATGTGAACCACCTGACTTAGATATCCTTCTTTCAGCTCCTTGATAGTTTCAATCGTGGCCCAACTACGACGGGCATCCGTGCGTTCTCCTTCGCGTTTGGCAAGCAAATCACGGTAGTTAGTCTTGTGGGTAACACCTTTATATTCATTAATAATGTCGTTAAGGGTCATTTGCTTGACGATATTACCCTTTAAGTCAATCAGCGAGAGATAAAGTAAATGGCGTTCTCCTCGGTCAATACCAATAATGTGCGTGAAACCTCCACTACGAATAGTGTCTTGTACATTCGGATTAATGTTTTTTTGTCCTTTAGCTTTGAAGCTAATAGTAATTGGCACATGGAATTGGAACTTATCAACCGTATATCGACGATCTTTGATAATGTCGTACTCAAAAGTGCTGGTACGTTTCTCATTGAGTTCGTTCTTGTTTGCTATAGGGCATTGCGCCTGATGGATGATGCGGTTCTCCGGCTTGATACTGGCCTTGCGGTAGAATACTTCTGCCCCTTGTCCATTCAACATGTAGACGACATCTGAAAGATTGCGCTCATCGAAGAGCATACGCCAATATAAGGTATGGAGATTGGGAGTTCCTTTGCTGTATTCAGAGAAATCCTTGTTCCAAATGCGGAAGAGGAACATCTTGCCATCCTCGACCAACTGATCAACTTGTTTTTTAGATATTGGTGTGAAGAACAGTTGATATGCCTGCGCATTAATATGCTCAGTGAAGTCGGGGAAAGAGGTATATTCATGGGGGTCTTTAAAATGAAAAACAAAATCAGAATAATACTCTTTTACCAGTGGAATATAATATGCTATGAATGTTGCTAAATCTTCTTTGTTAAAGGTTGCACTTGTTTTTAGATAAGATTGTTTCTGCCGAATGGCATTGATGTGGGCTGGAAGGTATTCGTTTTTGGAGTTCTCCAATCTCAGATTTTGCCCTACAAACTCACCAGATGTTTCTTTGCGCCCATTTACTTTATGAGTTACTCCATTTATGACCATTAAGTTCTGGACATTTTTGCCCATATCCCCACCCTGACGGTAATTCATAAATTCAATACTATCAGAAGTCGAGTCTATGTCAAGAGATAAGTTATTTAAGCAATTTCGATAATTAGAGTCAAGTATGCCTAAATAATAATAACCTCTCTTGTCGCGGAAAATGGCAGCACTGCTTGTTTGAGGGATAGCCATATTTTTCAGCAATGTTGGAGAATCAAAATTCAGCTTTATCTTCTCTGTACTATAGGGCTTTCGTGTCAACCAATTACGAACCTTATCATACAAAGATGTCACAGTATCCAATTCCTCCCAAATCAGTTGGAACATACCATAGAACAATTCGTCCTTCTCGTTTTCCTCACCACTACCAAGCAATGGTTTGATAAAATGCTGAAGATTCTTGAATGCATCTAGCAATGCTTTAATTTTTGCTACTGCTGGTTTGTTCTGAGACAATGCATCACCTGTATCTTTCATTTGAAGTATGGCTCGTGCATCCTCATAGGCATTCTCTATTTGGGCAAACAGATTCTCCTTCTGGGTTGCCTCAGTGTTTACTGCACCTAATGACATAAAGTAATCTTCAATGTATCGAGGCTTACTATCTTCCATAATTGGCTGAGGCAACTTGTCCAGTGCGGCAATGCTAAAACTCTTCTGGGTTTTGAATATCTTGGAGACTCTACTCTCAAAATCCTCATCACTTTCCTTCTTTTTCTTAGGAGTGATGACTCTCAGTTCATCCTTTATACCATTAGTGAATACGTCATATCGACTGAAAAGATGTTGAGAGATATCAGTTAGTGAGAGGTCATTTGTGATATTAATCTGTTCAAGGTTATAGTCCTTAATATGAGAAAGGATAGAACACAATGATTCATTCTCTTCACCCATCAACATGTCATGTAGATGACAATAGGACTCATTAATGGCTGAAAGCATTTTCTCATCAGAATCAAACTCCTCTGCCATCCAAGACAACTTTTCGCGATCACTGAGTATCTGTTTATAAAGAGGGACAAGGAAAGGCAGACGCTGGCTCTTATCTTTTTGTTGTTGGTTGTAGAGGTTCACGTATTCATTGATTCCCTTAATCTCCGTACCATCCGCTAAAATCTTTTTCCCAATTATGTAGTTGTATACCTCAATGTGAGGCTGAGTCAGAGTTTCTGAGAAGTAATCCAATTGGAAGATTTCCTTTATGCTGCTTACATTCAGGTATTCTTTCCAACCCTCATAGATGTCTGCAAAATGTTCTGCTACTGAAGTCTCTGCAATTTTGGCAAAAGCTTTCATGTTGTCCATAAACTTCGGTAGGTTCTGATGAATAAGCCTATACGCAATTGCTGTGGATTTCTCTTCATCAGTATACATATTCAGCCGATTTTGGTGAAAGCCTGTAAAATAAGTGGTAAAATCCGCAAACTGTCTTACTAATTCCTTGTCTTCTTCATTTTCGAGAAATTCAATCAAGTCCTCACGTATAAGTTCTTTCTTGTCAATACGTTTATATGCAGGACTATTATCTGTCAACCGCTTAGCGATGATACTACGTAAATTGTCCTTAACCATTGTAAAATTAACCTCTTGCTCGGCATTGCGCTTGGTCAACGTATATAGTTCTTGGTATTCTTCGAGAGAGTCAAGACGTCCTTCGCTTTTTAAAGGAAGTCTGAGACTCCAAAGCCGGTTCTTGATATACCACTTATGATACTCATCAATGAATCTTTTGACTATTTTATAGTCATCTGCACGTTGACTATCTCTTTCAAGGATTCCGCGTTTTTCAATATTCTTTTGAGTCTTTCCAATAGGTTTCAACTCAAAGCGCAAGGTCTTTGACAAGGAGTATAATCCGGTGAATTGTTCAATGGTGTTCATCTTTCAAAAATAATGAGGTTATTCAATTTTATTAGTGTGCAAAGATACTAAATCTTTCTGAAACAACAAAAAAATGTCAACTGCTGAATTCATTCATTGTTTATTTCTATTTGCAAAATTACTAAAACAATCTATTACTTCCCGATTTCTGCAAGGCTTTCAAAAAAAAGTCGTATTTTTGCACTTTCAAATAACACCCCACTATATGACAGACGAAGAATTGGTTGGACTGAAAAAATATCAATATATACGCATCAAGAAAGACAACCCTATACTGAAAGGATTGTTGGAGAATAGAAAGGTCGCCATCTACTTTGAGCGTGCCTACAACGATGAGATGAATCGATTCCTCAATAGGGAATATGACATTCTACTCGACCGCCTTAACGATCACGATATCGCTTTTATCTATGCTCCCCTGTGGTTGAAGGATCTCGATGAGTCTATCAAGTTCAATATCCCCAATAGTACCCTAAAATCACTGGGCATCAAAATTGGCGTCAAGGATTTCTACAAGATAATCGATGACAGCCTCGTCACGAAACCAGTTCTCAATCTACCGATGATTCTCGTGTCCGACCCTGAGAATGAAGCTGATTATACCACTGACAAACTGGGTGACGATAAGATGGGACTGTACTGCTATTACATTGAGGATGGGATGGACCTATTAAATCGTTATCGTCCAACCGAATATCCTTGCATCTTTGATCATCCGAGTCCCATACGATACCATAAAGCAGATACAGTTGAAGAAGAGGGCATATTATTCCGTGATGGTGACGATGAAGAACCGGACATTGCTCCCCAAGACCGTGCCGACTGGGGCGACATCGAGACTTTGTCATACGAGATTCAATATCGCATCCAACGTCTTTATGACATGGGGCTGAACGAATCCTTCATCCGTCAAATCATTACACTCCCCGAGGCAAAGCTCAGCCCTCTTACCATCACCGACGACTTCCGTATCATTCTGCCAGACTATAACAACATGGAGATAGTGATGCATCCACAGTCGAAGACATTGTATTTCTTCTACCTGCGCCACACCGAAGGCGTACTCTTCAAGCACCTGCGTGACCATCACGAAGAACTCTACAACCTCTACAGCCTTCTCTCTCCTCGCGAAAACCTCGACAAGATGAACCAGAGCATCGACGACCTTGTGGACAGCACCAAAAATACTATCAACGTTGTCTGTAGCCGCATTAAGTCCACTTTCGCCTCCAAATTCCAAGACATGCTTGCCTGTCAGTATTACATCAAAGGTGCAGCTGGAACCCCCAAACGCATCACTCTCGACCGCTCTCTAGTGAAGGACGTGTCTAAATTGATTATGCAACATTAGTAATCATTTTCTGTCCTATCTCATCCCTATAATGGCTATAAGTTCCCATATTCCATTTATATAGGATACGGCTTTCCCCCCATTTGAAAATTATTATTGACAGATAATTTCTCCAATCCAAATAAAATATGTATTTTTGCAAATCGAATTTGATCAATTACCTTTCAAATTAATCTACACTATTATTCCTTATCTTACTGCTCCAGCAGGAAGTCGCCGATGTAGCGGCATTGGATGCCTTCGATGTTCCCTGCGCCGCTTGGGGTGCCGAGGACGATGTATTTGGGATAGTTGTCTTTGATTTCGCGCAGGGGCTTCAACTCCCTCTCGCGGGTGGCGTCGGAGTCCATGCTCTCGCACACTTGCACATAGACCGTCTCTTCTTGTCTCACTCCGATAAAGTCCACTTCCGCCTTCCCATGCTTCCCAACAAAGACCCGATAGCCCCGTCTCAGCAACTCTACATATACCAAGTTCTCCAGCATCCCTGCTATCAACTCTGGTGCATATCCCCGCCGTGCATAGATTAGCGACAGGTCGGCCACATAATATTTCTCACCCGTCTGCAACAACTCTTTCCCCTTCGTGTCGTACCGCTGCACTTTGCTGATAATGAATGACGATTCCAACGCCTGCAGATAATTGTACAACGTCTCTGCGTCTATTGCCCGCTTCTGGTTCTTCAAATAGGCAGTAATGCTCTTGGCACTGAACGTATTGCCAATGTTGTCGAACAGGAATTGCACCAGTCTGTCCAGCATATCGATATTCCGAATGCGGAATCGTTGCACCGTATCACGCAGCAGCACCGATGCATAAATATCCTGCACCATCTGATATATCGTATCCGTCTCGAACGGTGCAACATGGAAAGCAGGAAAACCGCCCTGCCGCAGATACTGCTCAAAGTATGCCAACCTACTTTCAGGACTCTCTAAACTATAGTCATGGAACTTAAGGAACTCACTATACGACAACGGGTACACCACACACTCCACATAGCGCCCAGCCAAATAGGATGCCAACTCTGAAGACAGCAGCCGTGAGTTAGAACCAGTAATGTAGATGTCTGCATCCCAGTCCGCCAACATCGAGTTCACGGCACGTTCCCACTCCTCCACTTCCTGAATCTCGTCAACAAACACATAGATGCGCTGTCCATTCAGTTTGGAACGCACCCCATCCACATAGTTATACAACGAACGATAGTCGCGGTACTTCTCCCACCGCAAACTCTCATAATTGATGTACACTATCTGCTCCTGCCGCACACCTCTTTCCGTCAGCACACCCTGCAGCATTTTCATCAATTCCGACTTGCCGCTACGCCTAATTCCCGTGATGACCTTCACCACAGGCTTATCCATAAACGGCTGGATTTTCTTAATATACTGCTCTCTTACTATCATAGAATATAACCTTATTTACGATGCAAATATACGAATATTTTCGGATATAACCGAAAAAGTTGCAATTACACTCTTGATATTCTGGTTATAACCAGACAAACCACATATGGGATGATGGGGCAACACTCTTTTTTTGATGTTTTATGAAATATAATTCTTTGTGTATTGAAAATCAGTTGTATATTTGCACTTTGTAAGAACAAACTGCCTTCACTTCCAATTCTCTGTTGATTAGATATTTATATTCTATATATTTTCTATTTTGTTTCTATATATTTTCTTCATTGTTTCTAAATAAGAATAAATATACGGTAAAATAAATGTTATAATATGGCTAAAGCACAGAATACAACATTTGGGTTCACTGGACGCATTGCGGGACACGGGATAACGCTCTACCGCCGCAGAGGGAAGGTGTATGCACGTATCAGCACACGGGAAGTGTCTGACCGGCAGTCGATGAATCAGTTTAAAACACGGGAAAAGATGCGCCACAGCATCGCGTTGTGGAAATGTTTCCACACCCCCTACAAGCCGCTGATGACAACGTCGGACGGGACGATTGCCTACAATGCCTTCCTGCGGGCGAACTCGGCTTTGCCGACGGTTTACTTTACTAAGCAGCAGGCCGTGCAGGGGGCGGCGCTACTGATGCCGGGAATGGTGGTGTCAGAGGGACGGCTGCCAGCGGTGGAGTACGGCTTTGCAGTGCTGGAAAGCGGCGAAAGGGTGGTGTTGACCGACCTGCTGACTGGCATTGATGAGGGAGAAACACGGGAACTGACTATCCGCTGCAACGACGATTTGCGCCAACTGCTTTGCACCAACCACCGCAACCCTCAACTGATGCACGGCGACAGGGTGCGCTTCTACCGCTTTGAACAACGGATGCAGGACGATTGCCCGACGGTAAAGATAACCTGCTGTGAGTTGGCGTTGGACAACGACCCGCGACAGAACCCCGCGTTGAGGGGCTGGCGGTTCTACTCGCACGAGGGACGGTTAGCGATAGGCGGTGCCGACGACGAAAACATGGGCTGGGCGGTGGTGCTGTTCGGCGAGAAGGAGCAGAGCGCTTCGACACAGAGGGTCGTCACCACTTGCCGTCTATATGAGCAATACACCACCGACGAGGCTTTGCAACGTGCCGCCGATAGCTACGGCAATGTGGAACAGGCAGACTTCATCGCCCCCAATACCCGCGAGCGGCGACGAGAATAGGGCGTTATTCGCCTTCTCTTGCTAAGGATTGGAGTTCCATCTTGCCGAAGCGGAGGGTGACGGAGAGTGTGACGAAGCGGCTGTCGGTGTGGGAGGTGCTGTAGCCGAGGAGGTAGGGGTTGGTGTTCCACGACTGGGAGCGGTTCCAGTTGAAGAGGTCGCTGACGTTGAGCACCACCGAGAGACGTTTCTGCCAGAAGTCGGCGCTGAGCCCCATATCAATAGTGTAGCCACTCTGACGCTCGACGAAGAGGGCTTGCGTGGGCGAGCTGTAGTTGCCCGAGAGGTTCAGCCGCACCCGTCCGGCGATATTGGCCCAGCAGTTGAGGCGGAAACTGTAGGAGGTCATAGCATTGTTGTAGTGTCCCGCCTTGGGGTGATCCACCTCATAGCCCGAGCGGTAGAGGTTGGCATAAAGGCGGAAGTTGAGCCACGCCACAGGGCGGTAGGTAAGGTTGCCTTCAATACCTGTCTTGTAGCTGCTGCCTATGTTGTAGGGCGTGCTGTAGCTGATGAGCCGCCCGAGGTAGGGGTCTATCTCGCTGACAGCCTCTTTGCAGTAGTCGATGTCGTTGGTGGAGAGGCGTGCATAGCTCTCGATGCCCACCGAGCCGTGGGAGGCGAAATAGCGGTTCCAGCTGAGGTCTATATTGTGGGTGTGGCCAGCCTTCAACAGGGGGTTGCCCACCTTGTAGGAGTCTTCGTCGTAGCGACGGGCAGTGGAGAGGTTCTCCGCCGAGGGCATGGAGGTGGCGAGGGAGTAGGAGAAGCGGAAGTAGTGCATGCTCTTGGTGCGGTAGGTGAGCCGCAGCGAGGGTTTGAGATAGAAATAGGCGAAAGAGGTGTCGTCTGGGAAGAGCGCATCCAAAGAATAGTGGCATCGGTTCCAATAGCCGCGCAACCCCAGGGTCATGGTGACGGCCTTCCACTTGTGCCGCCAGGTAGCAGAAGCGGAGGTCTGTGTGGTGCGGTCGTTCTTATCGAAACGGCGCAAGAGGTCAAGCCCGGTGTCCGGGCTGACATTTAAGCTGGTGTCCGGGCTGACATTATATCGGGGTGTGGAGTAGTTGCTTGCCAGCGAGGGGACAAGCGAGAGCCCCAGCGTCAGCTCGTCGGCGATGCCTAATGGTCGGTTATAGTCGGCACTGAGGGTGAGGCTGTTGTTGGTCATGCCTCCGAGGTAGGTTTTGTCGAAATCGCTCAGCTCTGATGGCAGGATGCCCTCAAGCAGGGTGTAGTCACGCTGCAGGGTACGCTCATTGTTGCTGTAGTTGAGGTTGTCGTAGAGGGTTATGGACAGGTTGTGCCCTTCGTTGTCGAACTTGTGTTTCCAACTCAGATTGGCCATTCCCATCAGGTTGAAGTCCCTGCCCTCCTGGCTGTTCGTATAAGTGTAGTGCAAACTCTGCGGGAGGTAATACCATTGGTCGGTGGTGGTGAGCGAGTGTTTTGTAGCGGGGAAAGTCACAGCCAAGCCGAAGAAGGAGAGGTCGTTCATCGAGTCAATTTTATAACTGAGGTTAAGGGCCAAGGTGCCGGTGTAGCGGTTGGTGTTGTTTTCGGTGGCAGTGATGCTGGAGGCTGTGGTGTCGAAGCCCTCCGTTCCGTCCTGACGGAATATCGAGCTGGACTGCTCCGTCTTGTGGGTAGGCGTGCTACTCACTCCCAGATAGACGTTGGTAGAGAACTTTTCGTTCTTCAGCACATAGCTCACCCACGGACTAATCGACGGGCGGTTGCTGCCACCGAGGCCGAAAGAGAGGAAATGGCTGTTGCGTATCTTGGTGCTGGTGACGATGTTGATGATGTGGCAGCCCTCCTCCACCATGTATTTGGCCGAGGGGTTCTTGATGACCTCGATGCGGTCGATGGCGTCGGCAGGCAGTGACTCGAGATAGACCTTCAGGACATTGCCGTTCATGTGGGTGGGGTAGCCGTTAATCCATATCTCGATGTTGGTGGAGCCGCGCATGGTGATGTTGCCTTCGATGTCCACCTCCACACTGGGGGCGTTCTGCAAAGCGTCGAGGGCGGTAAGGCCTTTGACGGTCTCGTCGTCCGCCACGTTGTAGTTCACCACCTCGTCGTCCATGCTGTAGATGGGTCGCGGCGCACGGACAGAGATGGCCTCGAGAGTCTTCACCCGCTGAAGGAGCAACAGGCTGTCCTGCTCCGACGAACTGACGGTAATCGTTTTGGTGCTGTCGGTTTTGGTGGTGTCCGTCTTGGGTGCCTGCTCGGCCACAGCGGCCCGGATGGCATCCATCAGTTCAGGGGGAATCTGCGCCATCCCCTTGGCGATAGGGCATAGTACAAGCCCTATGAGGAAAACAAGTTTCTTCATGGTAATTGAAAATTGAAAGGTGAAAATTGAAAAAAGGCTACCGCAGCCTTTTAGTATTTATCTTAATCGGCTGCGGCTTTTTTTACAGTGGTTTTCAGCACGTACTTCACCGACTGGGCATACACCTCGTCGTTGGGGCAGTGGAACACCAGCGCGGTCATCGTGTCTTCGGAGAAATAAATCAGATACACACCCTTGTCGCCGGGCAACGGATCGGCGGCGCGACAGTAGATGTGCAGTATCTTTGCCTGCTTTGACGAGGCTTTTGTACTGTCTTTTTCGAGGTTTATCTTCACATCCATATTCTTCATCTGACCTAAGAAGGCGGTAGCTATCGACCCTTCGAGCGTGGAGACATGGCTAAACTCAGGTGTGCTGTCGAGTTCATGCACATAATCGCGCAATGGCTTATTTATACTCTTTATCAAGGGATAATAATCGACGGAGTCGTTTGTTCTCTCCGACTTAGCCCCACTATAGGGCAATGCCTTCAGGCTTTTTGTTAGATGATGGAACGAGGCGGAATCGTTTGCCTCCAGCATGGTGACGGTCACCTTAAGACCATTGCCGATAGGGTAGTTCTCGATGCACGAGGCCTTGATGCCCGTGCGGCCCACGTAGGTCTTGTAAAGGGTGGTCTGGGCCGAGGCATGGCTCCCAAGCAGCAATCCAGCTAATAGTATATATGTCTGAATGTGTTTCATATTACTGTAATGTTTTGATTACTTGTTTCATTCTGTTCAACACCTCGGCGGGGTTGCAATTGTCCTCACAATATACGCGTACACCGTCGGCGGTCTCGGCATAGGCGTAATCCTGATGCTTGGTTGTTTGAAAGCTCGATTGATTGAGTGTTTCTTGCAACTGCTGTTTCACTGGATGGGGTAGATTGTTGTGCGCCACAACGGGCAGAGGTTGCTCCTGACGTGAGGGGAGCAGTAATACTGCAGCGATTATTGCCACTGCGGCCAGCGCTGCGGCATATTGCCAGATATGGCGTGGCTCGTGCGACGGTTTTGTAGCTGGGGTGCTGTCTTGCTCAAGCCATTGCCTGCCGGCTTGGTGCATCTGTTCTATCAGTTGGTCTGTATCTTTCATAGCTTGCTTGAATGTGTTAATGCTTGAATGAGTTAATGTGTTAGTCTGAGGCGGAAAGATTCCGTAGTTTCTGTTTTATCCTCGACATGCGGGTCTGCACGTTGGTCTCGCTGATGCCCAGCATCTCCCCGATTTCGTCCTGTTTCCATCCGTTGAGGTAGAGGCGCAAGAGCTTTTGGTCCTTGTCAGGCAGCTGGCGGATGAGGTCATAGAGCCACTCGCGGTTTTCGCGATCTAAGCCATTGTCGGGCAATTCTATTCCTTCTAATGGTGAGGTCTCCACCTGTCGATGCCGGTGCCTCCACCATGATATGCCGGTGTTCACCGCCACGCGCCACACCCATGTCACCGGCTTGGCGGTGGGGCGGTAGCGGCTCCAGCCCAGCCAGAGGTTCATGATGATGTCCTGACGCAAATCCTCACAATCCTCTGTCGTGTGGCAGAACGAGCGGCACACACGGTTGATTGCTGCAGAATGCTCCTCGACAAGTGTCAAAAATGGATGTTGTTTCATACCCCCATTAAACGCTAAGAAAAGAAAAAAATCACACTTGAATGTGTTAATTCTTGAATGCGTTAATTCGTTAGTCTGACTAACGCGTTAACACATTCAAGATTTTATTCCCAGTATACCACGTCGTATTCCAACGTATAGTCGGGGTGTTCCGCGCGGATGATGCTGCCTTTGGCATCGTACAAGGTGCGGGTAGTTGTATGTTCTTTGGAAATGGCTCCGTTGTCCCACTCCTCTGGGTGGCTCGGACGGCTGATTTCCGTTCTCTCCTTTGGGGAGCCATTGGGGCGGTAGCTGACGTGGATGTCGGTTTCGATGCCTTGCGCCAACGACTTGTCCGACATTTCCATTATGCCGCCCTGTGCATTATAGCGATAGGCAAGCGAGTCGTAGCCGCCGTAGCTGTCAATCCTGTAGCATACTCTGCCTTGTGCGTCGTAGACATAACGCTCATCGTAGCCCTCCAGCCCGCGCGAGCCGACCTCGTCGGTATACGTCTGTCGTACCAGACGCCCTTTGTCGTCGTACTCGCGACGGAAACGGCAGGTGTCAGTCTGTTCCTCCACCATTCCTTGCGACGACTCCCTTTCGTAATAGGCATAGTCGCATTGCGTGACATGATGATCGACATTGCGGACAAGTCGGACAAGACGGTAGGTGTAAACGGAGGTGTCAATGGCTGAGCCATCGCGGTCGCAGGAAACAAGACGGCAGAGGCCGACCACCCCTTCGGGCGTGTATTCGATGTTCTCGACGAAAAGATGATTCCACACCATCCGCTGGCTGTCGTTATCCCAACGGCGTTCCACACGCTGCCATCGCACAAGACGGTTGAGAGAATCGTAAGAGAATTCGGTGCTGTCGGGAATTTCAGAGCGGTGGCGGTTGTAGGTCTGATGGCCTTGGCGGCTGTAGTGGGTGGTCAGTATTAGTTCGCGCTGGCCTGTCGCATCGGTGGGAAGCTTGTATTCCCGCACAGAGCGGACATGGTTGGTGACGCGAGTGGGCAGGAAGCGTAGGCAGTCGTTGACCTCGTCATAACTACCCGACGGCTGTGCCACAACCGTCATTGAAACCAAGAGATAAAAAACTATAACAAACTTTTTCATCATTACATTGGAATCTAACCAAATGTCATTGTTTGATAATGCGGCAAATGGTATAGCTATCCTGTAGTTTGATATATAGCAGGTATGTGCCGGAAGGCAGTTGCGAGAGAGTGAACTGATTGGTATCGAAGAATCTTGTCACACAGCGGCCTGAGTTGTCGAACACGAATACACTCAGCACATCATCGGCGTCGATTGTAAACTGACCGGTAGTGGGATTGGGATAGGCCTTTACGGAGAGCCGCTGCTGATAACTGTTATCAGGAACTAAAATATCCTGATGGCCTCCGTTTATTATGGTCAGCTGCAGCATGACTATGCTGTCGCAACCCTGTTGGGTGGAAAAGACCTGAATATAGGTTCCTGAAGAAGTGTAGACAGAATCGTTCCACTCGTAGATGGTGGCAGTTGTGGTGTCGAAAATACTATCTAAGACAGAATGATTGACCACAAGATGGTGATGCATGATAGAGTCACAGCCATTGATGGTGGTCAGGTGTTCTGTCGTATCGGTCGTAGTTGTGAAGAATGTTTCATCCCAGAAAAGGGTGTCACAACCGGTGATGGTCTCTTCAGCAGCGTAGGATTGATGAATGGTGAGGTGGAGCGTGACGGTGGAGTCGCAGCCGAAGGAACTAAAGGTTGAGTATTGAGAGTTAAAGACATACCCCTCGGCCTCGCCGTACCCCTCTGAAGAGGGGATTGTGAAAGTGGTACCATGCCATGTGAGGCTGTCGCAGGCCACTATGCTGTCGATGGTGTTGTAGGTGGGGTGGATGGTGTAGTCGACAAGCAGCATGGAATCGTTGGCAAGGGTAACGACATGGGTGCCTGTGCCGGGTTCGGCAGTACTTATTGTGTCACCTGAGAGGATATACTGACTGCCTGCACATAGGTCGTCGGTGCGGAAGAGCGCAGTATGCGAATGGTGAGGCAGGGTGATGTTGTCAATCCAAGCACAGTCGCTGTGACTGAACACGCTGCCATCTTTGGCGTAAGTAAACCTAAGTGTGTGACTTCCGGCAGGGACAAGGAAGGCGGCACGGGTCCATGCCACTTCGCCCGACTCGATGACGAGGTCGGAATTGTCGATGTAGAAGTGGAACTTGTCGTAGTTGGCTTCGGACGACACCTTGTAGTAGAAGCTGACGCTGTCGGGCTCGGTGAGGGTGACGGGGATGCTGATTTGGGACGTCTGGTTGTTGCCGAGGCTGGAAGTGGAGCGCAGGCAGTAGGAGCCGTCATAGGCTCCGTACATGTTGATTGTCCAAGGATAGTAGCCCTGTATCCAACCAGAGGTATGGAAGACACCGCCTTCGAATGTCTCAAACGGATTGTTCCCTACATAAAGGGGGTATGTTGTGTTGATGTGTGATTGAATCGATGTGAAAGTGAGCGTGAGAGGTACCCCGATACCGGTCGGAAGCAGGCTGTTGGCATAGAGAGGGAAAGTCAATTCTATAATGCTGTCAGGTGCCAGAGAGAATAGCAATGAGGTGTCGGCAGTGCCAGAACCTACGGTAAGCAGCTGCGTGGGCGAGGAAAGTATAAGACGGTCGGTTTTGAGGGCGGCATGGCCGAAGTTGGCAAGGGTGGCTGTAAGCGTTGCATTTGTGCCGGGAAGTATGCTACCATTGCCGACATGGATGTCGAAGAGGATGTTGGGGGCGTTAAGAGTCAAATAGTGGATGGCGGTATTGGGTGTGCTGCTTCCATTCCAAAGGGTAGCGGTGGAAAGAGTGACCACCATACCATCGGACACAGTCGAACCAACAACGGCTTGCCATGTGAGAATGACAGTATCGCCAGCGGGCAGGCTGTCAATAGAAATGGCTGTCGGGAATAGGGTAAGGGCAGTGGAGTCGGACAGGGAGATGGAAGGTGCGACATTGAAGGCCGTGCTGTCACCCAAATTGATAAGGGTAAATGCGACTGACACAGTGTCGCCAGCATCAAGAGGCTGAAGCGTCGTGACGTTACCCACTATGGGATAGGCACCGCTGGGGCTGATGACCGACACAGGGGTAAAGGCGGTGCGGTATTGCTGGGCCGAGGCAGCCAGTTCATAATCTCCTATAGGCAGGGCGGCCGGCAGTGAGAGGACAGCATTGCCAGTGCTGTCGGCATAGGCACAGGCAACAAGGGAGTGGGTCAGTGAGTCGGTGAGTGCCACATAGGCGTAAGGGGCAGCGGAAACAGTGAGAGAGTTGGTACCCCTGGCCAGTACCGAAGGGGCAGAGACAGTCATCAACGGAGCCTGGGTAAGGTAGGGCATCACCGAAGGGTCGCCCATCAGGTGGTAGATTTCCCAATAGTAGAGCTTACGGGTAGAGGTGGAGCTTTCAACTGCCATGTTGCCCACCATCATGACGGCACCCTGTGTGAGTGCCCACTGGTTGTAGGGCTCGCCGTGGGTGTGGCAGAGGCGGTCGTAGGCACCGAGATTGGCGGCATTGTATGCCATGGACATGGTGGCGCTAATGCTGCTACGCAGCCCGACGGCCCAATAAAAGTCTTCGTTCCAATAAGTGCTGTTGCTGCCGCCGATGTAGCCGACGGCACCGCAGTAGTTGCCCTTGCGCAGAAGGGCTTCGCCGAAGCAGGTGGTGGTCTCGAACTTGTTGGTAAGGCAGCAGTTGCCTATCATGAGGCCGAACTTCTGGGTGTTGGTCATGGAGGAGATATGTGAGGTGGTGAAACTGGGAGTACCCCAACTGGTCGCACTCCCATGGGCAGAATAATTTATCCAGCCAGCCCCTTGGTTGTAGTAGCCGCGCACGGTGGCAGAATTGGACGAAGCACTGCTGCCGATGGTGACACCCGAAGCGATGGGAATGATGGTTGTATTATTCTTGAAATATTGCACTTGAGAAAAACCCTGAGTGGAGTTGATGTAGTGGGTGGCGGCATAATCCATGGCGGGGTCTGCATGGGTATAGCCATAGTCGCCCGAAGTGCCACCGTCGACACCCGCCACGAGGACAGCTCGGTCGAGGAACGAGGGGTCGTTGAAGGTGTACTGCTCGTACATGAGGGTTTTTTCAATCTGAGGAGTGAGCTGGCTGACGTTCTGTGCCGAGAAACGGCCACAGTAGCAGTCGGGAATATTGTCTCCTGTGGTCCAACTGATATAATAGAGATCCGTGATATGCTCGGACGAGGTGGTACCGGTGAAGGCGGGTATCTGTTCATGGTCGCCCACTATGAGGAGGAATGTGGGAGCAGGATTGGAGGCCGTCGCGTTGGTATACTGACTTTGGACGAAAGCGGAGATGGAAGAGGTGGTAGAACCTACAGCAACTGAGTCGGTATAGACAATGTCGGTGAGATAACCCTTACGGCGTTTCCACTGCAAAAAGCTGTCCAATTGCCCACGGAAAGAGCTGTGGGCGACAATGAGGTAGCGGATGGGAACCGTGCTGCTCACCGACTTGGGATAAAGGTTGTTTAATACCCCATTGCCGACTGAGAAAGCGGGTGAATAATAGCGGTTGAAGAGGGAAATTGAAGCATTTTTATCAGCTCCCACATAACGGACAGTCACCACCGCATGACGGCAGACAATGAGTTGCCTGCGCACGGGATTGTAGCGCACGGGTGAGAACTGGAGACGCGCAAGGTTTCGGTCGCGGGCTATGCCTACAGGTTCCACCGTGGCCTCTTCCTGCCCGTAGAAGGTGTCGGAAGCGTATATTTTTGAATCGATGACCAACCGTGCGGGTGTGGTGTCCGACTTGCTTCGCGAGGGCTGGGTGGGCATGAGTTTTGCTCCTTGCAACTGGATAGTATCGTATTTGGCATCGCTTACTACCACTTTATATTCCTTGCAGAGCGGCACCTCTATCAGACGTGAGAAGGTGGGCAGAGAGGGGGCACCCACGGCTGCGGAGGGCATATAGCCGTCGAGCGTGACGGTGGTGAACTGCTGCCCGTCGATGGAGGTTTCCCCAAAGTTTAGCTCTTGGGGGTTGAATACAACTTGCAGACTCTTCCAAGTGTCGTGCGACACTTGCTGGGCATGAATGGTCACTGATGCCAAAAGGCACAGTATGACAAAAAAGAATATATGTTTCATTTGTTAGAAGATTTACTTTCTCTTGTGATAAACCAGCCTATCTCGGGACGGAGGGCGAAGGTGGTGGTGTCCTGTGTGAGACCTACGAAGCCTGTCCAAAGGGTGAGGTTGTGTTTTTTTCTATTGATGTCGGTGAACTCCAAGGGGGCTGAGACAATCTCTGCGGGGAGGTTGTATGCACCATCGCGGATTCCTTTGAAGTCGTTGCGATACTTGTCGGCATCGTAGGGATAGAACTTGACTATCCAGCCGTCGGCAATATAATATGGGTCGCCACACATTTCGTGTTTGAGGTCGTGCTGCTTGTACATACCTCGCCAGAACTCGGTGTCGACCTCACCGTTGGCAGCCTTCTCTATCTTGCGGAGGACGGGCAGGAGTTCGTCCACCCACCAGTCGAGCTTGTATTTACGAAGAGCCTCGGTTCGCTCGACGATGGTGTGCCAGTCCTCCGGTGTGCCTTCGAGGATGACCTGCGGGATGCCACAGATTTCATACATCTTGTAGTTGAAATATTCCTGCATGGCGGACATGATGGTTATCTGAGAGGCGGCACGGGTGACGGCGGTGGAGGTGGAGAAGTTGCAGGTGAGTGTGTTGACAAGGCTGTCGCCCACATACTTTGCTATCTGCTTGGTAAACTCGGGGAAGTATCTTTCCCACGGGCTGTTGGGGTTGTCCAGCCTGATGCCGTTGCTGACAACGATGAGTGTTTTCTTGCCATCGAAGTCCACGAACAGATGACGCAGTGCCTCAGCGTTGAAGTTGACATGATAGGAGAAACCTTGGCAAATGAGTAGCCAGACAGCATCGGGCGAGAGGACAAAGGGACGGTGGTCGGCATAGGCCTGATGCATGCCGTCGAAGAAGGGGTGAGGTAGTTGCAACAGCTCCTGACTGCAGCGGTTGTGCGCCACAGTTTGGGCTTTCTCCTCCTCCATGTCGTACATCATCTCGGAGATAATCTTGTCGTAGCCGACAGTTGGCAGGGGTTTGTCGGGGGCTTTCAGTTGCTCGATGTCTATGATGATGCGCTGCGTGGGCACAGCCACCGTGTCGGTGGTGTCATCCTCATTACCGCTTCCATTGTTGGAACACGCCACCAACAAGACGGGCAGCAATGACACTAAAATGAATATCCAGGTTCTGCTTTTCATAATCGTCAGGTAATAAACTTATGATTATAAGATTGTTTTGTAAGTAATACTATGCCTGTAACAGCCATGCTCCCATCATTCTGGAGATGATGCTTTTTACTCTATATTTTGGCAGAGCACTGTCCGTCCATCTTTCTCCACGATAAGCTGTTTTTTACTTTCTGTCGTGGTGACACGATAATAATAGCCATCGTTCTCGAACATATATCCCCTATTCTCTTCATAGCGTCCTCCTTTGATTACGAGGTCTGGCGGGGAGTCAGTCTGCTTGTTGCGCTTCCACGAAGCATAACGAAGGCTGCCATCGGCTAAGAGGTCAATCCGCACACGATAGTCTTTGGTCACAAAATATTGCTCTAACGCGACGTAGTCTTTCAGGGTGATGTGTAACCGACGGTTGCCCACCACGCCCATTAAATCGAAATGGTCTCCTTTCCAGCGATAGAGGTTATAGCGATCCGTGAGGGATTGCAGGCTGTCTGTAATGGGGACATACAGGTTACGTCCCACCATTTCGAAGAGCCAGTCCCAGCCCTCACCATTGTTGGTTTTGAAATACCAATCCGGGATACCGTATCCCGTCCCCACTCTGACTTCTCCTCTCGGAAAGACTTTGACTGAGCTAAGCGTATCACCCTGAATGCACCAGGCAGCTACCCATCCTGAACCCTCAACACTTGAACCACGGAAGTAGTCATGGGTAAGGTAGATGGTGCGACCTTTGTTGTCCTGCAGCTGATAGAGCCGAATCACAACTTCTTCACCGTGATTCTTGCCCTGGCTGTGTATCCGGCCATCGTCACCGCGCAGCAGTGTATAACGGGCATTATCCGGGCAAGTGCCACCCATACCAGTGTTCCAATCGATAATACGCACACGTCCATCGGTAGAAATGTGGTCACCTATATAAAGACTGTCTGCCGCCTCTTTGAACGGGTAGTTCATGGCATCCTCAGGGCGGGAACTCAGCACATCGGTGATAAAAACATGCAGGGTTTTCCCATCGGGAGTCACGACCTTTCCATTATGACGACACAAGAGACGCTCAATTGAGTCCATGCTGACGGTCTGCAACCATGCCGCCACCTCGGCAGAAGTAGAGTTCGGCACCTCAACACGTTCATACTCATTCCCCTCCTCCACTATCTCTATCACAGTGTCGACTGGTGCCTCCTGTTCGGGGGCTTTTTTACCTTGGCATGCCGTCATACACAAAACCCACGCTATCACTGCATATATCCATTTTTCTTTCATAGGTTTCATACCTGTCATTCTTTCAATATTACTATTTCTTCATCAAAATGCCTATTCAACTGCTATGCTATCTTACTTACATTGATAGGTGATAATTATTATTTCCCCCAGCTGTCGCGGTCGAGACTGCGGTAGGTGATAGCCTCTTGCAGGTGATGGGGCTGGATACCTGTGCTGCCTTCGAGGTCAGCGATTGTGCGACTGACGCGCAGAATGCGGTCGTAGGCACGTGCCGAAAGGCCCAGACGGTTCATGGCGGTCTCAATAATGCTTCGACATTCATCGCTAAGACAGCAATGCTCGCGGGTAAGCTTGCTGGTCATCTGTGCATTGCAATGCACGCCTGCATGGCCGGCAAAGCGAGCCGTCTGGATGGCACGGGCTGCCACAACACGCTGACGTATATCAGCACTACTCTCACCCTGCTTCATGTTGTTCAACTGACTGACAGGCACCGGTATCACTTCAATATGTAGGTCGATACGATCCAGCAATGGACCAGAAATCTTATTCATATACCTCTTAACCGCTCCAGCAGGACAGGTACACTCCACCGTAGGATGGTTATAGTAGCCACATGGGCAAGGGTTCATAGCTGCCACCAGCATAAAGGAGGCGGGATAATCTATCGTCATCTTGGCACGACTGATGGTGACGCGCCGTTCCTCCATAGGCTGGCGCAGCACCTCCAGCACCTGACGGCGGAACTCTGGCAATTCATCAAGGAAAAGAACTCCATTATGGGCAAGACTGATTTCACCCGGCTGGGGGTTGGATCCACCGCCCACCAGCGCTACATCGGATATAGTATGGTGCGGCGAACGGAACGGACGGATGGCAATAAGCGAATCCTCTTTTTTCATCTTGCCAGCCACACTGTGTATCTGCGTCGTCTCAAGCGACTCCTCCAAACTAAGCGGAGGAAGAATAGAGGGCATACGCTTGGCCAGCATGGTCTTGCCAGACCCCGGAGGACCAATCATAATCACATTGTGGCCACCCGCAGCGGCAATCTCTAACGCTCGCTTGACACACTCCTGCCCTTTCACATCGGCAAAGTCATACTCGTAATGGTTGAGGTGATTTGCAAATTCGGCACGGGTGTCAACAATAGTGGGCTCCATCAACACCTCTCCGTTCAAATGGTCGATAACCTGTTTGACATTCTCGGCACCATAAACCTCAAGGTTGTTCACAATAGCAGCCTCGCGGGCATTCTCCTTAGGGACAATAATGCCTTTGAACTTCTGTCTGCGAGCCTCAATAGCAATAGGCAGTACCCCTTTAATAGGGCGCAAGCTGCCGTCGAGCGACAACTCCCCCATAATGACATACCTCTCTAACTCATCTGCCCGCATATTACCTGCAGCGGCCAGTATTCCAATGGCTATCGTGAGGTCATAGGCAGCTCCCTCCTTCTTCAAGTCTGCCGGAGCCATATTCACCACCACCTTCTTACCCGGAATGCGGAGGCCATACTGCCCGATAGCGGTAGCTATACGCTGTTGACTCTCCTTAACCGCGCTGTCCGGCAACCCCACCAACGTGAAATTGACTCCCATCTCGACACTCACCTCCACGGTGACCATCATGGCATTTACCCCACAAATAGCACTACCGAATGTCTTGACTAACATAAGTTCATTGCTTCTTTAAAAAAGCCGACACCTGATGCAGATGTCGGCCTTATTGCAAATAATCAATTCACACAATGCCTACTTGAGACCCAGTTTTTTCTTGACGAGAGGCATAATGTCATCACTATCCTGCGAGTAAAGCACGGTGCCAATACCCGAGTCGAAGATATAGGTATAGCCGTTCTCCTTGCCCACCTCTTCAATGGCTTTCTTGGCACGGTCTACGATGGGCTTCAGCAGGGCTTCCTGACGCTCTTCAAGAAGCTTCTGGGCGTTGGCCTGACTCTCCTCAATGCGGGCTCTCATGTTCGTCAGGTCGCTCTCCTTAGTTTTGCGGATCAAGTCAGACAGTTGATCCCTCTTTGCCAGATAATCGTTGTACTTTGTCTCAAACTCTTTGTTCATTGTCTCCAGTTCAGCCTGAAGAGCCTCGACCTCCTTCTGCAAAGCAGCCTGGGCTGAGTCGCGACCAGGCATAATCTGCATGAGTTCGTTCGAGTTAATGTGTCCGAGTTTAATGTTCTTCTGAGCCATGGCACTGCCGCCGAAAACCAACAGAGCCACCATTACTGTGATAAATCCTTTTTTCATGTTGTGTTTATCAGTTTTGTTGTTATTATTATTCATTACACTTTTACATTATCTCCTTACGGCTACTGGCAGACGGAGCCTGACGGGACTTGTCTTGCGGTTTAGGAGCAGCATTCTGCTTACCTCCTCCGGCATTGGGATTAATGCCAGTCTCCGGTGCCGTACCAGGCTTCACACCCAGCATCTCGAGTACCTGATTGCTGATGTCATACTTATCCGCAACATACAGAACCGTAGCCGAACCAGCCCTGTCAAATACAAAAGCATAGTTCTTCTCGCGAGCCACACGCTCAATGGCATTATAAACGCGATCCTGCACAGGCTTCATCAACTCAGCCCGTTTCTGGTCAAGATCGCCTCCCGGAGCGAAACGCTGTTGCTGCAAATTGCGCAACTCCGACTCCTTGGTGCGAATCTCATCCTGACGGCGTTGCTTCAGATTCTCCGGCAGCAAATACGATTCCTGCTCATAACGCTGTCGCAACTCATCCACTTCCGCCTGCTTGGCCTCAAGTTCCGAACGCCACTCGTCAACATACTTATTCACCTTATTCAAAGCCTGATTGTACTCCGGCAGATTGCTCAAAATATATGCCGTGTTGACACTGGCATATTTCTGTGCCCTTGCGGGAACCGCCAACAAAATGAGCGTTGCTATGATAATCAGTTTGCGCATTTATCCAACTTGTAAACTATTCAACTATTAATCCATACTCTGGCCTATGCTGAAGTGGACATGTGAGCCACCTATGCCGGCACCATCGAAACCATATCCCCAGTCAACACCTATCAGACCGAACATCGGCATGAAAACCCTCACACCCAAGCCGGCCGAATTGTAAATGTTGAAAGGTTGGAAATCCTTGACATTATACCAGCTATTACCCCCTTCGAGGAAACCCAGCAGCCAAATCGTGGCACTGGCACTCTCGATAATCGGCTGCCGTACCTCAAGCGTGTAGCGGGTAAATATCGAAGCACCCTGTTGCGGGCTCAACTTGCTGTCGTCATAACCGCGCACCGGGATAATCTCACGACCATCATAGGCATAAGCCTGGAGACCGTCTCCGCCGACAAAATAACGACCGAAAGGCGACAAACCAATCTTCTTGTCATAATAACCCATCCAACCGAAACGAGCCTTGGCATTCAACACCACATCACCCACCAGATTCAACATCCACGAACCGCGTACATTTATCTTGTAATACTCCGTCCAACGGAACTTATCCTCCTCCGTCACATTCGTCACATCCCGTCCGCTGATAGCAGTATACGGCGGTGTAGCATAGCCCGATACCGAAATCTCCGAACCACTGCGGGCGTAGATAGGCGAGTCGAGCGAGTTGCGGCTGATGGTAATGCCATACGACAAATCATTGGCCGCACCGTTGGTAAACGACGTGCCGCTGAAAAGATAATAATTGTTCAGATTATAATGCTTGTACGAAAGGGTGTGCGAAATGATGAAATAATCGTCTGGCCATTTGACACGCCGTATCAACGACACTCCCGCACCACTGATGCGCAAGTCACCATACGACGACTCCGTCTTCTTGAAGAAATAACCGTTACTGATGAAATGGTGATAAAGCGACACACTCAGCGACTGCGGACGGCGGCCACCCAACCACGGCTCCGTGAACGAACCGCTGAACGAATAGTAATACGTACCATTGGTGACTGCGTTAATCGACAATTTCTGCCCATCGCCTGAAGGCAACGGCATCCAAGCCTTCTTATTGAAAATGTTGCGGACAGAAAAATTGTTCAATGTCAAACCAATCTGTCCAATAACCATCTTGTTGCCATAACCGCCCTGCAGCTGGATCTGGCTTGCATTACCCTCTTCAACCTTGTACACAATGTCCACCGTCCCATCCTGATCGTTCGGTTTGGCATCAGGTATAATCGACTCCTCTTTAAAATAACCCAACGTGGCTAATTCGCGACGGCTGCGCAGAATGGCATCACGGCTGAAGAGGTCACCCGGACGTGTGTGCAACTCACGCATAATCACCCTGTCATTCGTAAGCGTATTGCCTTCCACAATCACATTCCGTATCCTCGCCTGCTTCCCCTCAATAATACGAATCTCAATATCTATCGAGTCGTTCTCCACTCCCACTTCAACAGGCATCGCCTTGAAAAAGAGATAACCGTTGTCCATATACATCGAAGAGATGTCCGTCCCCGACGGATTGTAGCGCAGGTTGGTCTCTAACAGAGTGCGGTTGTACGGGTCGCCCTTCTCTATACGCAGATGCTTCAACAGCAAGTCCGACGGATAAATCGTATTGCCCGAGAAGGTGATGTTACGGAAGACGAATTTGTTCCCCTCATGGATTTTCATCTTCACTATCAAACGTTCCGAACCCACCTCTTTGCCATCCTCGACACGTTTTGAGGGATAGACGGTGTCCCACACAATACGTGCATCGCGGAAGCCATGCTCATTATAATAAGCTATGATGCTTTGCAAATCCTCGTTATACTTCGACTCCTGATACTTTGAACGGGTCCAGAAACCCTTCGTCCACACAAAAAACTTCTTGAAATAATGCACATCATGCGTGTTCTTCATTTGCTGCAACAACATGTTAGTGCTTATCTCCTTGTTCCCTTCAATAATCAGCGAATCAATTTTCACCCGGCTGCCCGGTTTCACATCAAAAATCACATTCACCCGGTTCTCATTCCCCTTGCTCAAAATGGTGTCCTCCTCCAATCGTGTAGCTACCGAAACATTCGTATAACCCTTCTCAAGATAAAAGGCGCGAATACGGTTACGCGACGTAGTGAGAAGATTCTCCGTAACCACATCGCCCGATGCAATCTTCATTTCCTCCTTCAACTTATCCTTATCGCTCTTCTTCACACCCTCAATCTGAAACATGCTCATCTTCGGACGGCTGCGCAATTCAATTTCGAAAAAAACCTTGTCACCTTGAATACGCGTTACATAAATCTGCACATCTTCAAACAAACCTTGCTTCCAGAGGCGGTCTACGGCGGTGGCCAGTTTGTCGCCCGGCACCCGTATCCGGTCGCCCACTTGCAGCCCCGCTATGAGGAGTATCATGCGTGTGTCGTAGTTTTCGGCACCGACGAATGTTATTCCGCCTATTTCGTAGGTTTTGGGGGTGAGGTAGTCGATGTCGTATTCTTGATTGCTCACAACCACCTGGGCTTTGCCTGGAAACGAGAGGCCGAGCAGAAGGAGCAACGGCAGGATGAAGGGTATCTTTTTCATTAGGTTCTATTTCTTTGCAAAACATGTAAACGTGCTTACGCCATGCCATGTATAGGTATAGACCCAAGCACTTAGACAATAATAACTACTTTTTGTGTGTTTTATTTTGTTTACCATTAAAAAAAGTTTTAAATCGTTGATAAGTTGATAAGTTTATACGGCTCGCAACATATCAACATCCATTAACGATTTCGATCCGGATTTTCAGTCCCAAAGTGTCGCGAACGGGGGGGTCTGTGAGGCGAGGAACTACTATTTTGCGGATGTTTAACATAATAATTATGAACAATTAAAAGAATGTCTTTCTGAATATTGCCCAATCTACGGGACGGAAAAACGATAGTCAATAGGCACTATTTTGTTTCGATTTTGACATAATGTGATTATTTTTACGTATTTTTGCAATATAAATTTTGAGTCATGGAAAGAAACATAGATAATCAGAAAAAGAAAAAAAAATATAAAAAAAGGAACTCCCATTCCCTTACCGAGCATTTGGCATCGAATCCCTTCTTGGATTGTATTGTACTGAATATGGAACGTTCGCCTATGTTGAACGAGATTTTGCTGGGCAATACCTACCGTTTCCCTGAACACGCTGTCATTCTCATTACCGAAGGAACCTTGAAGGTGGATGTGTCGCTCGAGTCTTTGTCGCTGGAGAAACACAGCCTTTTGTTGATCCCCGCCAACAGTGTAATCACTGTCCAAGACCGCTCTGACAATGTCAACTACCGCTCCATATCCTTCCCCACTTTTTGTTCCGAACAAAACGACCTCATCGGCTACGAGCCTATTAAAATCCAATTGCAGGAAAACAGCCATTCGACCATTGAGAACTATTTTCAGCTAATGAATATGCTGATGCGGAAAAAGGATAAAGACAACACCGAAGGTATGCAGCACCTCATCCTGTCCCTCCTCTCCCATATCAACACCCTGAACGATACTATGCTTCAGTCGATAGGTCTGCTCAACCTACCCCATCCGCAGCAACTAAAGAGCGAATTCCTATACCTGCTCAACTCAGAGCCATACCCCATCCGGACAGTCTCGTATTATACCGACAAGCTTAGAGTAACTCCCGGACACCTGAACAATGTGATGAAAAAACTTACGGGCATGTCCACTACCGAATGGATAAACAAAAACACCATACGAGCTGCCCGTGAACTGCTAAGCAATCCCGCCAAATACTATACCGTGGTCGAGATTGCCGAGTTGCTGCATTGCGGCACGGAACCCAACTTTTCCAAATTCTTCAAGAGCCACACCGGCGAAACTCCCTCCGAATTCCGTAAACGGATACAACAGAAATAATACCTGAGAGACTCTACGGTTACCCTTCTTTCATTCGATATCCCTCAGTTATCCCATCGTTTTCCCATCGTTCTTCCATTACAGAAGGAGAACTGAGGTAGAATGGAGGTTGAAAGGTGGAAGAACGAGCGATAATAGAGTTACACAAAGTATCGTTCGATCTCTTCTGTCAACTGATAATCAAGTTGCAACTTAAGAACAGACACTCTCTGATGAACGGTTCAGAGAGGATGTAGATTCATACAGAATACATGGAATCAGATATTTAGACTCACTCTTGAAAAATGCTGATGCTATTGTTTCAGTATTTCATGTAGCTGTGAGGGCTGGAGCGTGATGGTGAGGGGAGACTGACTACGGGGGGATGTGTAATAATAGACCAACGAGACACGGGCAGCAACTAACAACTGTGCCAGCAGACGACCTGAGTCGGAGAGTAACGCCTGCTGTATGGCTGTGGTGAGTTGGTTTCGGGCATTCTCGTTGTTCTCGATGTTGAGCATAGCCATTTCTGTAACCCTATAAGTGTAAGTCAGCACCCGGTTGACGGAGTCGAACGCGCAACTGAGCATCGTTGTGAGACTGTCGACGGCAGCGGGGCAGTCCCTGTTCACACTTTCGGCTATCATGCTCAACAATAATATCGAGGAATCAGCGGTTTCGATGATGTCGACAGTATCCGAACCGAAATCCATGTCGTTGTAATAGGTCTCCCACATCCAAGGGGCAATGAATACCTCGGCCGAGTCGGTGCGGGAATAGTTGCTATAGCGGTAGCAGAGCGTGACATCGGCGAGATAGGCAGATGTGGCCATTCCTTCAGCTGCGCCTGAAAGAAGGCTTTCTGCCGTGGTGCGGCGCACCTCGTCAGAATGGTTGACGATGTGGTCGCGGACAGAAGGCCAAGCGGTGTCGGGGAAAACATAGATGTTGGTAACCCTGCGAGCCGCAGTGTCGTAATGCGAAGCAACCAGCATCTGGCCATCGTCGTCCAAACGAACAGGCAAGTCGCCTTGAAGGGTTTGCACCACTTGGGCTATGTAGTCGCGTGCCTGCTGCTCAAGCGGAGGAGAGAGGGCGTTTTGAAGGTCGGCCGTGGTATAGTCGTAACGGGCGGAGACGGGTTTGTCCTTTATGAATAATTCAACTCGGAGGTCGAAGGTATGGTCGGCAAGCGGTTGGAGCGACCAAAGGTCATGGTGGGTGAGATAGTTGAGTATCTGGGACTGAGTCTCGGCATTGATGGTTTGGTCGGGGTCGTACCTCAGGAAAAGCTTGACATAACGGTAGTCGGTACTCATGAAGACATGCGTCACCGTAAGATGGTTGGCAGTGTCATAGTATGGAATAATGCGCTTGTAGGTCTTGACGAGGTCGTAGACAGGGGTGATATCTTCAACTCCGAGCATCTGGGCACGAGCGGAAAATAGAGTTAAAAAGTATAAGCTAAAAATTAATATTTTTTTCATGCAAGACTACTAGTGATGCGTTATTTTTAGATTTTATTTTGTAATTTATTATATATTTGTTATTTATAGCGATTTTAACTTTTGACGATTTGAAATGAATGAGTATCTTTGCAGGGTAATACTGCATTGATATGAATACGGGACGATACATTTTCTC
>JAEEGI010004790.1_pt1 | contig 31468 bp, 28 predicted proteins | sample 8958751 | NCBI WGS metagenome assembly JAEEGI01 (sample SAMN16246545, study PRJNA631951) | gut metagenome | biome: gut microbiome; feature: rumen; material: KS-attached | host: Bos | place: Iran: Karaj | collected 2018-10 | reverse complement strand
GAACTTGACGCACTGCTCGTGGATGGACTTCATGATGAAGTGCAGCTTCTCGTCGACCTCCTTGCCGCTCCAGCTGATGTGCTCGGCGTTCTGGGTCATCTCCAGGCCGGAAGTGGCCACGCCGCCGGCGTTGACCGCCTTGCCCGGCGCGAACAGGATGCCGTTGTGCTGGAAGAAGTGGATGGCGCCCGGCTGGCAGCCCATGTTGGACACCTCGCAGCAGCACCAGCAGCCGTTGGCCTTCAGCTCCTTGGCATCATCCTCGGAGAGCTCGTTCTGGAAGGCGCACGGCAGCGCGATGTCGCACTTGACGCTCCACGCCTTCTTGCCGGCCGTGAAACGGGCCTTGTCCGGGAAGCGGGTCGCCATATCCTCCACGCGGTCGCGGTTGGACGCGCGCATCACGAGCATGTAGTCGATCATCTCCTTCGTGATGCCCTCCGGCATCTCGCAGACGCCGTCCGGGCCGGAGATGGCCACGACCTTGGCGCCCAGCTCGAGGGCCTTGATGCAGGCGCCCCAGGCCACGTTGCCGAAGCCGGAGACCGCCACCTTGCAGCCCTGGATGTCCTTGCCCGCGTGGTGCAGCAGGTTCTGCGTGAAATAGAGCGCGCCGAAGCCGGTCGCCTCCGGACGGAGGATCGAGCCGCCCCAGGTGGCGCCCTTGCCCGTCAGCACGCCGGTATTGTACTCGCGCGCCAGCTTCTTGTACATGCCGTAGAGGTAGCCGATCTCGCGGCCGCCCACGCCCACGTCGCCCGCCGGGATGTCCTGGTCGGGGCCGATGCACTGCCAGAGCTCCAGCATGAAGGCCTGGCAGAAACGCATGATCTCCTCGTCGGTCTTACCCTTGGGGTCGAAGTCGCTGCCGCCCTTGGCGCCGCCCATCGGGAGAGTCGTCAGGGCGTTCTTGAACGTCTGTTCGAAGCCCAGGAACTTGAGCATCGAAGGCGTCACGGCGCGGTGGAAGCGCAGGCCGCCCTTGTAGGGGCCGATGGCGCTGTTGAACTGAATACGGTATCCGGTGTTGGTCTGCACTTCGCCCTTGTCGTCAACCCACGTGACGCGGAAGGTGAAGATGCGGTCCGGCTCGACCATCCGCTCGACGATCTTCGCCTTTTCGAACTCGGGATGCTGGTTATACACTTCCTCGATGGACTCGAGAACCTCCTGTACCGCCTGGAGATATTCACTCTCGCCGGGATACTTGGCCTGGAGACGGGCCATAATGTCTTTCGTCTTCATTATGACAGTTTTAGTGTATGTAGTGTATTGGTTATTTCACTTCCCAGGTGGAGCCGCTGTGCAGCAGCTCGTCCACGCTGTGGATCTTCGACTTCGCCATCACGTCCTTGACCTGGTCGCGGACACCGTCGTCGTAGGTGATGTCCTTGACGTCGCGGATCACGCCGAGGGCCACCGGATAGTCCGGGCCCTTCATGTCGGCGAGGGCCATGTGGATGCCGATGTTGTCGGTGTGGGCGTCATGCACGAGGATGTCATCCTCGGTGAATCCGCCTTCGCCGATGCGCACGGCACGGATCTTCCGGCCGTCGTAGATCAGGCCCCGGTCGCGGTTCTTGCCGAAGATCATCTTCTCGCCGTGGCGCAGGATGATCGTGTGGTCGGCCTTGACCGCCGGGTCGGACAGGTCCTTGTGGGCCCCGTCGTTGAAGATCACGCAGTTGGTCAGCATCTCCATCACCGAGCAGCCGTCGTGCAGGGCGGCCGCCGTCATGATCTCCTCGTTGAGCTTGAGCTCGACGTCCAGGCTGCGGGCGAAGAAGGTACCCTTGGCGCCCAGCACGAGCGAACCCGGGTTGAACGGGTGCTCGACCGTGCCGTAAGGCGAGGTCTTCGTAATCGCACCGAACTTGGAGGTCGGGGAATACTGCCCCTTGGTCAGGCCGTAGATGCGGTTGTTGAAGAGGATGATGTTGATGTCGATGTTGCGCCGGATGGCGTGGATGAAGTGGTTGCCGCCGATGGCGAGGGCGTCGCCGTCGCCGCAGGCCTGCCACACCGTCAGCCAGGGGTTCGCCACCTTGATGCCGGTGGAGACCGCCGTGGCGCGGCCGTGGATGCTGTGGAACCCGTAGGTATCCATGTAGTACGGAAGGCGCGAGGAGCATCCGATGCCGGACACCACCACGTAGCGTTCCTTGTCATATCCGAGCGCCTGGCTCACCTTGGGCAGGGCCCGCTGCAGCGCCGCGAGCACGGCGTGGTCGCCGCAGCCCGGGCACCAGCGCACTTCCTGGTCGCTCTTGAAATCCTTGAATGTCAGTGTTGCCATAGTCTACATCTCCTTCTGAATGGCCGCGACGAGCTCGCCCACGAGGAACGGCTGGCCCTGGACCTTGTTGAACTTACGAATGTCCGACCCGGGGAACTTTGCCCGCAGGTAGTCGGCGAACTGCCCGCTGTTGAGCTCGCAGACGAGGATCTTCCGGAAACGGGAGAAGAGCTCGCCCGTATTGGCGGGCAGCGGGTTGATGTAGTCGAAATGGACGTAGGACACGGCGTCTCCCAGCTCGCGCACGGCGCTGAGGATGTGGCCGTAGGTGCCGCCCCAGCCCACGACCAGCAGGTTGCCGGAGTCGGGGCCGTTCTGCATCTCCAGGGCCGGAAGGTCCCGGGCGATGCGCTCGACCTTCTCCGCCCGCTCGGCCACCATCAGGGCGTGGTTGGCCGGATCGGTGGAGAGCACGCCGGCGTGGGTCTTCTCGAGACCGCCGACGCGGTGCTCGAAGCCCTTCTGGCCAGGCAGGGCCCAGCGGCGCACCAGTGTTTCGGGGTCGCGCTCGAAGGGATGGAACTTCTCCCCTTCGGGCAGCAGGCCGCGCACGAAGGGCGGCTTGATCTCGGGATAATCCTTCATCGCGGGGATACGCCAGGGTTCGGACCCGTTGCCGAGGAAGCCCTCGGAGAGGAGCAGGACCGGGGTCATGTGCTCCAGGGCGATCTTGGCGGCCTGGAAGGCGGCGTCGAAGCAGTGCGCCGGCGAGTGGGCGGCCACGACCGCCATCGGGCACTCGCCGTTGCGGCCGTACAGGGCCTGGTTGAGGTCGGACTGCTCCGTCTTGGTCGGGAGGCCGGTGGAAGGGCCGCCGCGCTGGACGTCCACGACGACCAGCGGCAGCTCGGCCATCACGGCGAGGCCCATGGCTTCGCTCTTCAGCGAGAGGCCCGGGCCGGAGGTGGTGGTCACGGCCAGGTTGCCGGCATAGGCGGCGCCGATGGCCGTGCAGATGCCGGCGATCTCATCCTCCGCCTGGAGGGTCTTGGCGCCCAGGCTCTTGTGGAGCGCAAGCTCCTCGAGGATGGCCGTGGCCGGCGTGATCGGATAGGAGCCGCAGAAAAGGGGCAGGCCCGACTTCTCGGAGGCGGCCAGCAGGCCCCAGGCCGTGGCCTGGTTGCCGGTGATATTGCGGTAGGTGCCCTTCTGCACGTGCTCCGCCGGAGCCACCGTGTAGGTATTGGGGATCACCTGGATGTTCGCTGCATAGTTGAAACCGTCGAAGAGTACCTTCTTGTTGGGTTCGATCACCTCGGGGTGCTTCTTGGCGAATTTCTTTTCCAAATAGGCGTAGATGTACTCGAGCGGACGGCTGTAGATGTAGCAGGCCATGCCGAGCGTGAACATGTTCTTGCACTTGAGGATGGCCTTGGGGTCCATCCCGCTGTCCTTGAGGCTCTCGCGGGTCAACGTCGTGATCGGTGAGATGATGAGGGTGCGGTCCTCGACCCCGAGTTCGGTGAAGGGGTTGTCGGTGGTGAAGCCCGCCTTCTTCATGCCGGCCTCGTCGAAGGCATCCTCGTCCACGAGGATCATCGCGTGGCGCTTGCACCATTTGGCGTTCGCCTTGAGGGCGGCGGGGTTCATGGCGACCAGCAGGTCGCAGAAATCACCGGGCGTGTTGACCTTGCCGCTGCCGATGTGTACCTGGAAACCGGACACGCCGGAGACGGTCCCGTGCGGGGCGCGGATCTCGGCCGGGTAGTCCGGGAATGTGGAAAGACCGTTGCCGTAGATGGCTGACATATCCGCAAAAAGAGATCCGGTGAGCTGCATGCCATCACCCGAATCTCCTGCGAATCTGATTACAACATCCTTGGCGTCAATGACTTTGTGTTGCATCGCGTATGATAGTGTTGAATAATTTGTGGTTCAGGTTAGAAACTTAAAGGCTGGCCGGGAATCCCGGCCAGTCTCAAAGGATCCGTCTACTGCTGGGCAGCGGCCGATGCCTGCTGCTGGGCCTGGAGCTCAGCGGCGAGGGCCTCGAGCGTACGGTCGGCCGGAATGTTCATGGCCTTGCGGGCCTCCGGCGTCAGGTCGTGGCTCTGGTTGGCATCGAGGTAGAGGACGTTGTTGGCGTCGAATACGAAGATGTAACCACCCTTCTTGGCGAGGTCCTGGATGACGCCGTTCACTTTCTCATAGATCGGCTGCATGAGCTGCTGCTCCTGCTGCTGGAGCTCCATCTGGACAGTCTGGGAGAACTCCTGGAGACGCTGCTGGATCTCGGTCAGCTCCTTCTCCTTGCTCTGGCGGGTAGCGTCCGTCCAGGTGCTGCCCTTGGACTGGTAGGTCTGAAGCTTGGTGTTGAACTCCGTCTGCATATCATTGAAGGTCTCCTGGGCCTCCATCTGCGCGGCGTTCATCGTCTCACGGGCCTTGTCCATCTCCGGGCAGAGCTGGATCAGCTCGGTGGTGTTCACATGGGCGAATTTCGGCTGGGCGAAAGCAGAAACTGCGAGCAGTGCCGATGCGGCAATCAAAAGAATCTTTTTCATATCAGTACGTTGAATTAAATTTTGTTTCCTAAAAATAACTATATGGTTTCAATTAAAACTGTTGTCCGATCACGAAGTGGAACTGGCTCTTCGATCCGGCCGGGCCGTCAAATCCGTAGCCCCAGTCGACGCCGAGCAGACCCACCATCGGTAAGAAGATGCGAACACCGACGCCGGCGCTGCGTTTGATCTGGAAAGGATTGAACTTTTTAATGTCCGACCAGCAGTTTCCTCCCTCCGCGAACAGGAGCGCGTAGATGGTGGAGGAGGGCTGCAGGATCACCGGATAGCGGAGCTCGAAGGTGAACTTGTCATAGACATTACCCGCATAGGCATAGCCGTTCGAGTTGTAGGGAGACGGCTCGTAAGGGGTCAGGGAGTAGTTTTCATAACCGCGCAGGGAGATCACCTCCGTACCGTAGGAATAGTAGCCGGACATGCCGTCACCACCCACGAGGAAGCCCTCGAACGGGGAATAGCCCCACTTGCGGTTGTAGTATCCCAGATAGCCGAACTGGGCGCGCGACATCAGGACCAGGTCTCCCACCAACTTGGTGTAGTTGGCCGCGGAGAACTTCCACTTGTGGTACTCGATCCAGCGGTAGCGCTCGCGACCGGACCAGTTGGAATAGTCGACGTCCTGCCAGCTCTTGACGGGGACCTTCTTGCCCTCGCTGTCGAAGTCATGCTTGCGCAGCAGGGAGAACGGCGGGGTCAGCTGCAGGGACAGGGAGAATTCCGAGCCCTCGCGCGGGTAGATCTGCTGGTCCGTGGAGTTGCGCACCAGGTTCACCGTATAGTTGATGTTGTTGGCGATACCGTCGTCGAAGATGAAGTAGCCGGCGTACCAGTTGGTCAGCTTGTAGGTCTGCCAGTTGAAGCCGTTGTAGAGGACGAAGTAATTGTCCGGCCAGTTGAGGCGGGTACCCAGCGAAGCCGAGAAGCCGTAGACTTCCATCTCACGGTCGTGACTCAGGATGTTGAGGGCCAGGTAGGAGTTGGTCTGGCGGGTGTAATAGGCACTGAGGTTGAGCGAGGTCGGTTTCTTGCCGAAGAGCCAGGGCTCCGTGAAGCTTGCGGTCAGGGCCGTATAGTAGGTGCCGTTGGTCTGGAAACGGAAGGCAAGGTTCTGCGCATCGCCCAGCGGGACCGGACGCCAGGCGCCCTTGTCGAACATGCGGTGCGTGGAGAAGTTGTTGAAACTCACGCCAACGGTGGCGACGAAGGTGCGTCCGCCCCAGCCGCCGGAGACTTCCAGCTGCGAAGACGGCTTCTCCGTCACGTTATAGACCAGGTCAACGGTGTTGTCCAACTGGTTGGGGATGATCGAGTAGCCCGTCGAGGACATGATGGCCTCCGGGTCGAACTGGCCCAGCGAGGCGATCTCGCGGATGGACCGCTCGAAATCACTCTGCCGGAAGAGATAGCCCGGACGCGTGAAGATCTGCCGGCGGACGACCTTCTCGTTGGTCAGGTCGTTGCCGTTGATGATGATGTTGTTGAGCGTGGCCTGCTTGCCCTCGGAGATACGGAACTCGACGTCCACGGAGTCGTTCTGGATATTGGTCTCGACGGGCGTGACCTGGAAGAACAGGTAGCCGTTGTCGCGATACAGCTTCGTGACGTCCATCTCGGTCTGCTTGCCGCCGCCGAAGAGGTGCTTTTCCATCGTCACGACGTCGTACGGGTCGCCCTTGTTGATGCCGACCACCTTGTTGAGCGCGTCGGAACTGTAGATGGAGTTGCCGGTCCACGTGACGTCCCGGAAGTAGTATTTGTCACCCTCGTCGAACTCGAGGTCGATCGCGAGCTTGCCGGGCTCCACATAGTAGATGGAGTCGCGGATCAGGCGGGCGTCGCGGTAGCCTGCCTCGTTGAAGACGCTCACGGCGGCCTTCTTGTCGTTGATGTACTCCTTCTCGTTGAATTTCTTGCTGGAGAAGAAGTTATAGATCTTGTTGGACTTGGTCTTCTTCATCGACCGGGCCAGCTTGAACTCCTTGACATGGTCGTTGCCGATGAAGTTGATGTCCTTGATGCGGACTTTCTGGCCCTTGTCAACGGCGAAGTTGACGCGGATGGCGTTCTTGACGACGGAGTCGCGCTGGACCTCGGTCTTGACGTCGCAGAGCAGGAATCCCTTCTCCGCGTAATAGCGCTTGATGATGTCGACGGACGTATTCTCCACATAATCGGAGAATTCTCCGCCGCGGCGCAGGGACAGGCGCTCCTCGAGGTCCTTGCGCTCACCGGACTTGACGCCGGTGAAGGTCCAACGGGACATACGCGGACGCTCCAGGACCGTGATCTTGAACCAGGCGGAGTCGCGGGTGGCGTTGAGGCTGTCGATCTCCACCGACACGTCCTCGAAGAAGCGCTGCAGCCACAGGCGGCGGATGACATTGGACATGTCCTCGCCCGGCACGGTCACCTGCATGCCGGTATGGAGTCCGGTCTGCGAGATGATCTGCGAATCGGCGAAATAAGTATTCCCTTCTACTTCAATGCCCGCCACATAGTATTTCTGGGGATGGTTGTAATCCACTTCGACCTCCTGCGCCCGGACAAGCGCCGGGGCAAGCAGCAGAGCCAGAAGGGTCAAAATCCGTCCTATTTTCATTTCCATTCGATAAATGTGCAAATATACCCAATTATTTGATTTTTCCGAAACGCCTGTCCCGGGAAGCGTACTCTTCGAGGGCGGAGCGGAAAGCTTCCTTGCGGAAGTCCGGCCACAGCGTGTCGGTAAATACAAATTCGGTGTATGCCGTCTGCCAAAGCAGGTAGTTGCTTATCCTCTTCTCTCCCGATGTCCGGATCAGCAGGTCCGGGTCCGGGACACCTGCGGTCACGAGGTGCCGGCTCAGGTCTTCCGGCCGCACGGCGTGCCCGGGGTCTTCAATCAAATCGTGTGCCATTTTCTCCGCAGCCTGCAGGATATCCCACTGTCCGCTGTAGCTCAGGAACAGAATCATCGTCATCCGGCTGTTGTGCTCCGTCGCGGCCATGGCCTTGGCGATGTCCGCCTGCAGCGAAGCGGACAGGCGGGAGAGGTTGCCGAGCACCACGAAACGGATCTGCTGCTCCATGAAATTGTGCATCTCGTTGAGCATCGCCCGGCCCATCAGGTCCATCAGCGTAGAGACCTCGTCTTCGGGGCGTCCCCAGTTCTCTTCGGAGAAAGCGAAGAAGGAGACATACGGAATCCCCCACTCCACGGCGGCTTCCATGACGGCCCGGACGCTCTCGACGCCTTCAAAATGGCCGTAAACCCTTTCTTTCCCTCTCTGCTTGGCCCAGCGGCCGTTGCCGTCCATGATGAAGGACACGTGCGTCGGTATCTTGGTAGGAGTCTGCATAGAAAAAACGGATCAATCTTGGCCGGCGTTCCGCACATCCTCGCCCCAGAGCAGCCGGGAGCGCAGCGCGCCGATGAAATTGGACTGTCCCAGATGCATGCGCAACAGGCGCTTCGGGGCGGCGCAGACCTCGATCTGCGTGCCGGCAGGGACGGTGTAGTTGCGGTTGTCCAGCGTCAGCACGGCCCGTTCGTCACGCGAGCGGATGCTGATCTGCAGGCGGGAACTCTCCGGGACGATGAGCGGCCGGACGTTGAGGTTGTGCGGGGCGATCGGGGCCACGATGAAGAGCCGGGTCTCCGGCATGCAGATCGGACCGCCGACGCTGAGCGCGTACGCCGTGGAGCCGGAGCTCGTGGCGACCAGCAGCCCGTCGGCCCAATAGGTCGGCAGGGCGGCGCCGTCCACCCGGACATCCACGCCGAGCATCGAAGCCCCCATCCGGGAGACACTCATCTCATTGAGGGCAAGCGGGTTGATATCGCCCAACGCATCGCAGCGGATCTGCAGCATCTCGCGCTCCTCCACCTGGTAGTCCCCGCGGTCCAGCGCATCGGCGACCGCGTCGGGATCGCTCTCGGACAGGAAGCCGAGCCGGCCGAAATTGACCCCCAGCACCGGCACGCCGGCATCCACCGCGAGTCCGGCGGCGGACAGGAACGTGCCGTCTCCGCCGATGCTCAGCAGCACGTCCGTCCCGGGCTGGAGCCCGGAAGCGTCGGCGACGGGATAGACCCCGTGTCCGGCACGGCGGAAACGCTCCAGGAGTGCTTCCACGCGGGAATCCTTCCGGAGACGGTCTTTTTCGATATAGTAGGCCAATTTCATTTCGGACCTCAAATTTAGCACTTAATTTACAATAATTATATAGAAATGCTTACTTTTGTGTGTTTTTAGCCTTATTCCGAAATGACAAGACTGAGTGTAAATATCAACAAGATCGCCCTCCTGCGCAACGCCCGCGGGGGCAATATGCCTGATGTCCTGAAAGCCGCCCTGGACTGCGAGCGCTTCGGCGCCCAGGGCATCACCGTCCACCCCCGTCCGGACGAGCGCCACATCCGCTACAGCGACGTGCGCATCCTGCGCCCCGCCGTGGCCACGGAGTTCAACATCGAGGGCAATCCGACCGGCAGTTTCAACGCCCTGGTCTGCGAGGTCGTCCCCGACCAGGTGACCCTGGTCCCCGACGCCCCGGACGCCCTGACTTCCAACGCCGGCTGGGACACGGTCCGCAACCACGCTTTCCTCAAGCGCATCTGCGCCTCCTTCAAGGAGCGCGGCATCCGTACCTCCATCTTCATCGACCCGGATCCCCGGATGGCCGAGGGAGCGTTCCGGTGCGGAGCCGACCGCGTGGAGCTCTATACCGCCGCCTATGCCGCCGGTTACGCCGCGGACCGGGAGCAAGCCATCGCCCCCTACCTTGCCACGGCCGAAGCCGCCCGCGAGCTGGGGCTCGGACTTAACGCCGGCCATGACCTCTCGCTGGAGAACCTGGCCTACTTCATCAGTACCATCCCCTGGACGGACGAGGTCAGCATCGGCCACGCCCTCATCTGCGACGCCCTTTATCTCGGCCTCGAGACAACTATCCGGCAATATTTGTCGCAGATTCAGAATTTTTGACTAATTTTGCAAACTTTTGAGAGTAAATAATAACGAATAGAAATGAAACAATTACCGCTCATCCTCAGCATCCTCGCCCTCGCCGGCGTGATCGCCCTGGCCATCGTCAACTTCACCAAAGGCGGCTCCAAGAACGCCGAGCCTGACGCGACCGAGGCCAACGCCCACGCGGGCGACATCGTCTACTTCAACATGGACCGCGTCCTGCAGGAATACGACATGGCCAACGACCTCAGCAGCGTCTTCCAGACCAAGGCCAACAGCATCAGCGAGGAAGTCAACCGCCGCCAGAACAAACTCCAGCGTGACGCCAACTCCTTCCAGGACAAGGTCAACAAGGGTCTCATGACCCAGTCCACCGCCCAGGTGCAGTACCAGAAGCTCCAGGAGCAGGACCAGAGTTTCCAGACCTATGCCGCCCAGAAGCAGCAGGAGATCGCCGAGGAGCAGCAGGTGATGATGAACCAGATCTTCGACGCCATCAAGACCTTCGTCGACCAGTATAACGAGAAGATGGGCTATGCGATGATCCTGGTCTCCCAGGGAGACATCCTCCCGGCTCCGGTCGTCACCGGCACCGCCGAACTCGACATCACCGACGCCCTGATTGAAGGCCTCAACGCCGCCTACGTCCAGGAGAAGGGCAAAACCGAATAAGGGTTGAAGATCGCCATACTGTCCTGCTTCTACCCCTTCCGCGGGGGGATCGCCCAGTTCAACGCCAACCTTTTTGAAGAGCTGGGCAAAGAGCACGATGTACGTGCCTTCAATTTCAGCAGACAGTATCCCGACCTCCTCTTTCCGGGCAAGACCCAATACGTCACCCCCGAAGATGAAGCCGTACCCGTCGAGGCGCAAGCCTTGCTGGATACGGCTGATCCTTTGTCCTGGGGGCGCACCGCACGCGCCATCCGCCAGTGGGGCCCGGACCTGCTGCTCGTCCGCTACTGGATGTCCTGGTTCGCCCCGTCCCTGGGCTGGGTCGTGCGCCGCACCGGCTGCAAGAGCATCGGCATCCTGGACAATGTCATCCCCCACGAGCCGCACTGGTTCGACACGCCGCTGACCCGTTGGTTCCTCCGGGGGCTGAGCGGCGCCGTCACCCTCTGCGAGGAGGTCTCCCGCGACCTGCTCGCGCTGCGCGGAGACATCCCGCAAACCGTGCTCCCGCACCCCATCTACACCCATTTCGGCCAGGCGCTTCCCCGCGCCGAAGCCGAACGGATCCTCGGCCTGCCGGCCGGACGCCGGACCCTGCTCTTCTTCGGTCTCATCCGCGAGTACAAGGGGCTGGACATCCTCCTGCAAGCCTTCGACCTGCTGGACGGGCGCTACCAGCTCGTCATCGCCGGAGAGCCCTATGGCTCTTTCGACAAGTACCGCCGGATGATCGACGAGGGCCGCGACCCGGCTTCCGTCCATGTCTTCCCGGACTACATCCGCGACGCGCAGGTCAAGGACTACTTCTCGGCCGCGGACCTGACCGTGCTCCCCTACCGGAGCGCCACCCAGAGCGGGATCAGTTCCGTGTCCTGCCATTTCGAGGTCCCGATGGTCGTCACCGGTGTCGGCGGCCTGCGCGAGACCGTAGGTGCACGCGGCACGGGAATTGTCTGCGAAGAGTGCACGCCCGCCTGCGTCGCTGCGGCCATCACCCGCTATTTCGACGAGCCGGACCTGCAAGAGAGCCTGCGCGAAGGCATGCGCGCAGAGAAAGAGCGTCTCTCCTGGAGCCGTTTCAGCCACGACCTGGTCGCCTTTGCCGACCGCATATCATAAAGGATTATGAAGAAACTCTGCCTCCTTTTCATCCTGATCTGTACGCTGCCTTCCTGTGCGGCGGCGCAGTGGTACCTGTTCCCCGGCAACAAGAAGGCCGGACAGACGGCCGCCGGAGACTCCTCCGCCCGCCGGACGGCGCCGGACAGCGCAGTCCGCCACCGCTCCGACAGCCTCCCGGGAGCACCCGCCGACACCCTGTTCATGGCCGAGATCCCTGCCTGGCGGGACAACTACACGCTGGATCCCCTCTCCAACGTGCGCATCGGCCTGATCCTGCCGTTCCAGGCCGCCGGGTCCGCGAGCGACAACTTCCTCGACCTGTACAGCGGCGCGCTGCTGGCGCTCCGCGAACTGGGCGCGGAAGGCCTGCGCGCCGAGCTGCAGGTCTATGACTCCGCGGACAAGAACACGTCCCTGACCGGCGCCATGGCCGACGGCAACGACCTGATCATCGGACCGGTCGCGCTCCAGGACATCCAGAAGGCCCTGCCGGCGCTGCCGCAGGACCGCGTGCTGGTCTCCCCGCTGGAGCCCAAGGCCGCCGAGCTGGCAGCGGACGGTCCGGTCGTGCAGTCGCCCTGTCCCTGGACCGCCCAGATCGACGAGATGGTGCGCTGGATCCGCGAGGAGCGGCTGGCGACGGAAGACCTCTATGTAGTCCGGGACACGGCTGCAGCAGGACGTGGCGAGCAGAGCGCCTACCTCCTCGCGCGGCTGCAGGACAACGGCATCCGCACCAAGGTCGTCTCGGCCACGGGCGAGATTCCCTTCCCCAGGGGCCGCAAGATCCGCGTGGTGATCGCCTCGGACCGCGACAGTTTCTTCGCCAGCTCCGTCCGCGCCCTGAGCATCCAGGGTGCGCTCAACGACAACATCATCCTCTACGGCACAACACGCGTGCGGGCCAACGGCACGGGTCCCAACGACCTGCACAACACCAACGCCCACCTCACCGCTGCCTACTATATCGACTACGAAGACCCTGCGGTCCAGAAATTCATCCTCGCCTACCGCGCGCTCTTCCAGAACGAGCCCGGATCCTTCTCTTTCCAGGGCTATGACACGATGCGCTACTTCGTCACGATGTGCACGAAGTACGGCCGGGAGTGGTACAAAAAACTGCCGGAGTACCGGCAGAAAGGATTGCAGTCTGACTTCCGCTTCACGGCGGAGAATCCCCGCGTCAACCAGGCTGCGCGCCGGATTGTCTACAGCAAGGACTTGACTATCAAACAGGTGGCATTCTAGTTCCCGGACAGGAGCTCCCGGGCATTCTGCATCGCCGCATCGGTGATCGTGGCGCCGCTGAGCAGGCGGGCGATCTCTCTCGTGCGCTCCTCGCCCTTCACCTCGCGGATGGTCGAGACGGCCTCGCCGTCAGGGGTGACCTGCTTGGTCACCACGAAATGCGCATCCCCCTTGGCGGCGACCTGCGGCAGGTGCGTGATTGAGAGCACCTGCATGTCGCGCCCCATCTCACAGATCATCCGGCCCATCTTGTCCGCCACGCTGCCGCTGACCCCGGTGTCGATCTCGTCGAAGATCAGGGTCGGCATGCCTGTGAAGCGGGCCATCATGGCCTTGAGGCTGAGCATGATGCGGGAGAGTTCGCCACCGGAGGCGCACTTGGACACATCGGTCGCGTCCCGGCCGGTCGCAGAGAACAGGAAGGCAATCCGGTCCGCTCCCGTGGCGCTCTCGGGAGCCGTCTCCATCTTGACTTCGAATACGGCCCGGTCGAGCTCCAGGAAGCGCAGTGACTCCGTGATGGCCCGGGCAAAAGCATCCTTCGAGGCGGCGCGGGCCTTGCGGAGCTCCGCGCTGGCCGCGGCATAGCGCGACGCAGCCTCGCGTTCCTGCTGCTCGAGGCACCGGACCTGCTCCTCCAGGGCGGTGGAGTCGAACAGCATCTCGTTATAGCGTTCGCGCACGGCGACCAGCTCGTCAATGCTCTGGCATCCGTGCTTCTTGAGCAGCGAGTATAGCAGGGACATCCGGTCCTCCACCTGCATGAGGCGCTCCGGGGACAGGTCTACCCGGGCGTCCAGGGTCTCCAGGTCGGAAGCGATGTCATCCAGCTCGATCCGGGCGGAATCCAGCCGCTCCTGAAGTCCGGACACCGCCGGAAGGTATCGGGAGATGTGCTCCAGGGAGCGGGCGCTCTCCTTGAGGGCCGCCACGACGCCGGGGCTCTCGCCGTCCGGCAGCAGCCGCGCCAGCGCCAGGCCGAGCCCTTCCTTGATCTGCTCGGCATTGGCCAGGCTGCGCTGCTCCTCTTCCAGCGTCTCCAACTCCCCGGGGACCAGGGCGGCCTGGTCCAGCTGGCGCCACTGCGCCTCGTTGTAGTCCCGGTCCGCCTGCTGGCGAGCCATTCGCTCCCGGGCTGCGGAGATCTGTGTCCGGCAGTCCTGCAGCAAACGCCAGGCGCTCCGGCACGCCTCCAGGCGCGCCTCGTTGCCGGCGAAATGGTCGAGTACGGACAACTGGAAATGCGGGTCCGTGAGCAGCAGGCTCTTGTGCTGGGAATGGATATCCACCAGCCTGCCCGCCACTTCCTGCAGCAGGGACACCGGCACGGGACAGTCATTGACGAAACAGCGCGAGCGCCCCGAGCGGGACACCACGCGGCGGACCAGCAGGCGGCCGCCGTCGGATTCTGCATCCGCCTCGGAAAGCAGGCGCTCCAGCTCTGCATCCTGCGCATCGAACTCCGCCTCCACCACACAGGAATCCGATCCCTGCGCGATCATGGACGCGTCGGCCCGGGACCCGGCCAGCAGCGACAGGGCGCCCAGCAGGATGGACTTGCCGGCGCCTGTCTGTCCCGTAATAATGACCAGACCCTCCGGAAAAGAGATATCCAGAGAGTCTATCAGTATATAATGCTCGATATGGAGACTATGCAGCACCGTCTTCCTGGGCTACCCGGTAGTAGAGCTCACCGTCCTCGAATTCGGAGATGGCGACGAGGTCCGGCTTGGGCTGGCGCTCATAGTACTTGGAGATTTCGATCTGCTCCTTGTTCTCGAAGACTTCGTCCATGGTGTCCCGCTCGCCGCGGAAATCCTCCAGCTTCTTGGCAAGTTCCTTCTTCTCGGCCAGGGCGATCTGGTTGGCGCGCTTGGAGAGGATGACGACAGTCTCATAGATGTTGCCCGTCGGGGCGGCGAGATCCTTGATGTCCCGCGTGATGGTATTGGTAGGTATTTTCTTTTCCATATCTAAATTACGGCAGCCTCCGTACCGGAAGTTTCATTATTTTTCTTTCACCTTGTTGTAGAGCGCGTCGAGTTCCTTGCGGTGCGGGGATTCGGGGAACTCACCCACGAAATTGAGGTAGTCGTCCTGGAAGACGAGGTAGCGTTCCTTCTGCTTCTCCCGCACGCTCAACAGCGCGTACTTGTAGGAAGACATCGCCGTATAGTAGAGGATTTCCTCGCGGAAGACGTTCTCGGCATTGTCCTTCAGGACGTTCTTCAAGGCTACGCGCGAGGCCAGATAGTCCTCCATCTTGTAGTACAGGCGGGCATTCTCGAAGGCCTTGCGGTCCAGGCGCTCGCTGAGCTCCTCCAACCGGTGGCGGCAGATGTCTGCGTTCGCTCCCGTCGGATGCTCGCGCAGGTATTCGCCGATCGCATTGATGGCGGCGTAGGTCGGCGTCTGGTCCAGCTCGTAGCGGAGCGTCGCGCGGTACAGGCAGTCGATCCGCAGGAACTCCGCCATCTCGGTGAACGTGCTCTGGGGGAAATAGGTCAGGTACTGCTGGAAATTGGTCTCGGCCGTGTAATAGTCCTTGTTGGAGTAGTTGCTCAGGCCCAGGTAATACATCACGGTGTCATGGCGCTCGGAGCCGTTGGTAAGCAATGAGAGCGACTCGAACAGCTGGGCGGCACGGGTATACTTGCCGGCATTGAAATACTCGAAGGCGGCCTTGTATTTGGCATCCACGTCACTGCCTTCCAGCACCCGGTCATACTCGGTCTTGCAGGCGGACACGCCGGCGAGCACGAGCAGCACCATCAGGATCAGGGAATTCTTTCTTTTCATCGTTTCAAATATTTTTCGGCATCCAACGCGGCGCGGCAACCCGATGCGGCGGCATTGACCGCCTGGCGGTAGTGCGGGTCCTGCACGTCCCCGGCCGCGAACACACCCTCGACGCTGGTACGGCTGCTGCCGCCTTCCGTCAGGATGTACCCGGCCTCGTCGACGGCCACCCAGGGTGCGAACAGCTCGGACTCCGGGTGATGGCCGATGGCCAGGAAGAAGCCGTCCACCTGGATATCAAAAACCTCGCCATCCTTGCGCAGCAGGCGCGCGCCCGTCACGCCGGAGGCGTCGCCGAGCACTTCCTGCGTGTTGCAGTTCCACAGGATTTCGATGTTGGGGGTGTTCTTGACGCGCTCCTGCATGGCCACGGAGGCCCGCAGGACGTCGCGGCGCACGATCATGTAGACCTTGCGGCACAGGCCGGCCAGGTAGGTCGCTTCCTCGCAGGCGGTGTCCCCGCCGCCCACGACCGCCACGTCCTTCTTGCGGTAGAAGAATCCGTCGCAGGTCGCGCAGGCGCTGACGCCCAGGCCGCGGAACTTCTCCTCGGACGGGAGACCAAGGTAGCGGGCCGTGGCGCCGGTGGCGATGATCACGGCGTCAGCCTCCAGCTCCTTCTCCCCGTCCACGGTCAGGCGGAACGGGCGCACGCCCAGGTCGACGGCCGTCACCACCCCGCGGCGGATGTCGGCGCCCAGGTTGACGGCCTGCTCCCGCATGTCCGCCATCAGCTGGTTGGCGTCCACGCCTTTCGGGAATCCGGGGTAGTTCTCCACGACCGTCGTGGTGGTCAGCTGCCCGCCCGGTTGGTTGCCCTCGTAGAGGACGGGTGAAAGCGCAGCCCGGGTGGCGTATATCGCAGCGGTATAGCCCGCAGGGCCGCCGCCGATAATCAGACAATTGATGTGTTCCATATCCATGTTTCTGTCATTTTCCATTCCGTTTCGTCAGGACGGTCCGCCGCGTGGGGTGGCACAGCAGCTGGACCTCGAACCCGTCGATCTTGTAGCCGCGGAAGCGGCGGCCCTTGAAGTGGGCCTCCACCCAGGTCAGCAGTTCCTCGTCGTCCAGGTCCTGCCAGGTCTGGTTTTCGGTATCGTAGAGGTGCAGGTGCCGGCCTGTCCGGACGTCGAACACCATCTTGCTCCCCTGGCCGGAGCGGCGGTCGTAGATACCGAGGTCCGCCAGGACGCTCAGGATGTTGTAGACCGACGCCGGGGAGACGGCCGTCCCGCCCTGCTCCGCGATGCGCGCGGCGACCTCGTCCGCCCCGGCGTGCCCGAGCGCGGTCATGGCCTCGTGCACGGCCAGACGCTGGGGCGTCGCCTTGAGCCCCTTGTCCTTGAGCATCCGTCGGAACTGGAGGATGTCGGGTATGCCGCGGTCCCTGGTCTTCCTCATCGCCTAGAGTTTCTTGCGCCAGCGGGCCAGCGGGATGCCCAGCTGGCCGCGGTACTTGGCGATGGTGCGGCGCGCGACCTTGTAGCCGCGCCGGCCCATCTCGACCACCAGCTGCTCATCCGTGAGCGGTTTCTTCTTGTCTTCGGCGTCCACGCACTCCTGCAGGACCTTCTTCAGCTCACGCGTGGAGACCTCCTCCCCTTCTTTGTTCTCCATGCCTTCGGAGAAGAAATACTTGAGCGGGTAGATCCCGAAATGGGTCTCGATGTACTTGCTGTTGACCACGCGCGAAATCGTGGAGATGTCGAATCCCGTCTTCTCCGCTATGTCCTTGAGGACCATCGGCTTGAGGTCGGCCTCGTCTCCGGACACGAAATAGTCGTGCTGGTATTCGAGGATGGCGGACATCGTCTTGTTGAGCGTGTTCTGGCGCTGCTTGAGCGCTTCGACGAACCACTTGGCAGAGTCCAGTTTCTGACGCACGAAGGTCGCGGCCTCCTTCTGGGCACGCTCCGAAGAGCCCTTCGCCTCGATCAGCAGGTCGGCGTATTTCTTGTTGACCCGCAGCTCGGGCACGGAGAAGCGCGGCATCGTGAAGGACAGCTCGCCGTCGTTCTCCTCCAGGACGAAATCGGGGACGATCTGCTGCGCCTGGTCGGTGTAGGTATAGTCCACCTCGCCGCCCGGCGCGGGATTGAGCTTGACGATCCGCGCCATCGCCCGCTTGAGGTCTTCTTCCGAAAGGCCCAGCCGGGACATGATCTTCTGGAAATGCTTGTTGGAGAACTCCTGGAAGTAGTCCTGCAGGATGCGCTCGGCGTTGAGCACGTCCCGGGACTGCTTCATCGTGCGGAGCTGCAGGAGCAGGCACTCGCGCAGGTCCCGCGCGCCGACCCCGGCGGGATCGAAGTCCTGGATCACCTTCAGCATCTCCAGGACCTCGTCGGCGTCGGTCTGGATGCCGGCGCGGAAGGCCATGTCGTCCACCAGCGATTCGATGTCGCGGCGGAGGTATCCGTCCTGGTCCAGCGAGCCGATGATGAAGGCGGCGATGTTGTACTGCTCCGGGGAGAGGTTGCGGTAGCCCAGCTGGTCCATCAGGCTCTGCGTGAAACTCTGGCGGACCGAGAAGGTGTTGTATTCCGGCCTCGGGTCCTTCCCCCAGTTGTTGACCCGCGTCTTGTACGCAGGGATGTCGCCCTCGTCCGTGATCTCGTCGAGGGACACGTCCTTGGTCTCTTCGGGCTTGTCGGGGTCGGGCGAATCATCCAGCACCGGGTTCTCCTCCAGCTCCGTACGGATCCGCTGCTCGAGTTCCTGGATCGGGAGCTCGATCAGCTTGATCGTCTGGATCTGCAGCGGGGAGAGTTTCTGCTGCTGTTTGAGTTCGAGGCCTTGCTTGATCATTTATTCTGAGGTCGTCTCGGCCATGCGGAGTCCCGCCTGTCCGATGGAGGGGTACTTGAATCGTTCGCGGACGATGAAGGCGTCCGGGAAATCCGGCTTGATCTGGCGCAGCAACGCCTCCGCGTCCAGTCGCGAGCGGAAATTGCCCACCGAGACCTTGAAGTTCGGCGAAGCGTAGCTGCGGTAGGCCTGGATGCCGGGATACATGGCGCTGAACCGGCGGAGGACGGCAGCCGACTCCTCCCGGGCCGAGCGGCTGCTGGCGAAGTACAGGCGGATGCGGAAGCCGCTGTACATCTTGCCGGCGTTGCCGGCGACCTGGCGGGTGAGGGCCTGGCGGACGGCGTCCGGCTGACGGACGACCACACGCTCGGGCAGGGTCGAGAAGATGTCACGGCCCACCAGGGTCGAGTCGACCTGCACCTCCGTGCCGGAATGCTCGAGTTCGTCCCCCGCCGCCTCTTCCAGGTTCTGGGCGGAGAGACGCGGCACTGCAAGGGCCATCAGGGCCAGGATCAGGAAAAACTTATTCTTCATCTTGGGTCTGTTGCGTTTGGTTGAGTAAACTCGTCAGCGGGATGTCTTTCAATTCAATATTCTTGCCAAGTCCGCCGCGGAGCGCGACCTTGCCGCTGACATCGAAAGTCACGTCGTCGTAGGAGCCCTCGCTGCTGATGAGCCGGAGGAGCTGGAAGGGGTTGAATCCCTCGGCGATCCGACCCCGGACAGGGATACGGTACACCTTGTCGGTCCGGCCGGCGATGATCAGCTGGTCGGCCGTCACGGTGACGGCATCCTGTCCGCGATAGCGCGCCAGCCCCTCGAGGTTGGAGACCTCGAAGGCGGGGGCGGGATTGTGGATCTCCACCTCGACGAGCGCGGACAGCCCTGTCAGCCCCTCCGGCACGATCGAGATAATGCGGGCCGAAGTGACCGTGATGTCCTTGAAACTGCCGCCCTTGCAGCCGGCAATGAGCAGGCAGCAGAGGACCAGGGCCAGGATGTGGATTCTCTTCATAGGAATCTAGCGTAAAACTATCTTACAAAGATAAGAAAAATCTCTATCTTTGCGCAACGATATGAAAAAGGTATACATAGAGACATACGGTTGCCAGATGAATGTGGCGGACACCGAGGTCGTCTTCTCCATCCTGGGCGAGGCGGGCTTCGGCCGCACGGAGGACATCGCGCAGGCCGACGTGATCATGGCCAACACCTGCTCCGTGCGCGACAACGCCGAGCAGCGCATCCGGGGCCGCATCGAGCAGTTCAACTTCCAGCGCAAGAGCCGTCCCGGCGTGGTGGTTGGCATCCTCGGATGCATGGCCGAGCGGCTCAAGGACGCCCTGCTGGAGTCCGGCAAGGTCGACATCGTGGCCGGACCGGACGCCTACCGGAGCCTGCCCCGCCTGATCGAGGCAGCCTCGCAGGGCCACCCCCAGATCGACGTCCTGCTCTCCCGCGAGGAGACCTACGGCGACATCGCCCCCGTCCGCCTGGACAAGAACGGAGTCTCGGCCTTCATCTCGATCATGCGGGGATGCAACAACGTCTGCTCCTACTGCGTCGTCCCCTACACACGCGGCGCCGAGCGCAGCCGCGACTGGCACTCCATCGTGCGCGAGGCCTGCGCCTGCGCAGCCGACGGCTACAAGGAGGTCACCCTGCTGGGGCAGAACGTAGACTCGTACCGCGACGGCGAGGTCGACTTCGCGCGGCTGCTCGCACTCGTCGCCGACGCCGTGCCGGCGCTGCGCATCCGCTTCTCCACCTCCAACCCCCAGGACATCTCCGACGCCGTCCTGGAGACGATGGCCTCCCACGACAACATCTGCCGGCACATCCACCTGCCGGTCCAGTCCGGCTCCGACCGCATCCTGGAAAAGATGCGCCGGCGCTATACCCGTGCCTGGTACCTGGAGCGCGTGGCGAAGATCCGCAGCCTGATGCCCGACTGCGCCATCAGCACGGACGTGATCGCCGGCTTCTGCTCCGAGACGGAGGAGGACCACCGCGACACCCTCTCCCTTTTCGAAGAAGTCGGATTCGACGCCGCCTTCATGTTCTATTATTCCGAGCGTCCCGGGACGCTCGCCGCCCGCAAGTACCCCGACGACGTGGACCTGCCCACCAAGACCCGCCGCCTCGAGGAGATCATCACCGTGCAGAACCGGCTCTCGCTCGAGAGCAACCGCCGTGACCTCGGCAAGACCTTCCGGGTCCTCGTCGAGGGACCGTCCAAGCGCAATCCCGCCGAACTGTGCGGCCGCAACAGCCAGAACAAGATGTGCGTCTGGCCGGACACGGACCACAGGGCCGGGGATTTCGTGGATGTGGTCGTCAACGACTGCACCCAGGCCACGCTGCTCTGCAGCCTGGCCTAGGCCTGGTAACGCCGGTCATCCGCGAAGGAGAAAAAGCAGTCTTCCGCCACGACCACATGGTCTTTCAGGGTGAGCCCGACGGCGCCCACTCCCTTCCGCAGCTCATCGGTCTGCCGGATGTCCGCGCCGCTCGGCATCGGATTCCCGGAAGGGTGGTTGTGCACGAGGATCAGCGATGACGCACCCTTGTCCAGTGCACTCCGGATAATCTGGCGCACGTCGATCACCGTCGTGTTCCCTCCCCCCGAACTCGCCAGGACCGTGCCGACCAGGTAGCTGTGACCGTTCAGCAGCAGGACCCAGCATTCTTCGTGCATGAGCCCCTTGAGCCGGGGGATCATCCGCTCGTAGACCTGGCGGGCCGTGAGCAGCGGCGACTTGATGACGGAGGATTCTTCCAGCAGGAAGCGCCGGCCCAATTCGAAGGCGGCGAGCACGCTGGCGGCCTTGCCGGGTCCCAGGCCCGGCAGGGAGAACATCTTGTCCTGGGGGAGGTTGAAGAGGGTGGAAAGGCGGCCGCCGGCCAGGGCGAGCAGGCGGCGTGCGAGGTCCAGCGCGCTGATCTCGCGATGGCCGGTCCGCAACAGGACGGCGAGCAGTTCGCCGTTGCTGAGGCTCTCCGCTCCACGGGAAAGCATCTTTTCGCGCGGCCTCTCATCCACGCTGAGGTCTGTGATTTTCATAGCCCCGCAAGGATGCGGAAAAAAAACGTCAAAAACGATAAAAAAGAAAACGGACGCAAAGAAATCACAAAATTTAATGCGTACCTTTGCTATATGGCACATCCGCACGCTGAAGACCCCGTCGCCTTGATGCAGGAACACGGCATCAAGCCCACCGCCAACCGCATCCTGATCCTGCGGGCCCTGCAGCAGGAGCACCGGCCCCTCTCGCTGTTCGAGATCGAGACCGTCCTGGAATCGGTGGACAAGTCCATCATTTCCCGCACGCTGGGAACCTTCCGCGAGCATCACCTCCTGCACACGCTCGAAGACAGCGGCGGGAGCCTGCGCTACGAGATCTGCCACTGTTCGGAGGAGGACGCCGACACGGACCGGCACGTCCATTTCCACTGCGACGTGTGCGGCAAGACCTATTGTTTCGAAGAATCCCCTGTCCCGCAGGTAGACTTCCCGGCAGGTTTCGCGGTCAGCAACGCCAACTACATCGCCCACGGGGTCTGCCCCGCCTGCCGCGGCAAGGACTGACCGGGATCAGTCGTCCGCCTTCATCGCCTCGATCATAGCCTTGGCCCGGCGGATGCGCGTGCGCACGGTGTTGAGTTCCATGCCCAGTTCTTCGGCGATCTCCTTGTACTGCAGCCCGTCCACGAGCCGCATACGGGCAATGGCCCGGTAGAGTCCGGGCAGGCCTTCGATATAGCCTTCCAGTTTCTCGGCATCCTCTTCTTCGACGATCTGCTCCAGGGGCGTCGCCGCTTCGTCACCGATCGTCTCGATGATCGGACCGCTGCTGCCGCTCTCCTTGTCGAGGTATACCAGGCGGCTTTGGGCGCGGTTCTCGGCGTCGATGGTATCAAGCGCCGTATTATGCGCGATAGTCCGCAGCCAGGTAGAGAACTGGCTGCGGGAGGGGTCGAACGAGCGGATCTGGCGGAACGCCTTCTCGAAGCTCCGCGAACAGATGTCGTCGATGTAGAAGTCGTCCAGGTTCTTCATCGCCCCGCGCAGATAGGTCCGCAGGGCGGTGATGTGCGTGTCCCAGAGCTCGGTAAAGGCGGTGCCGTCGCCGATGATGGCCCGGCGCACAAGTTCGTCAATGGGCTTCAAGCCAGGTTCTTCCTTCATTGCATTCTACGGTCAGGGGGACAGACAATTCGATGACGTTTTCCATTTCGCGGACCAGCAGGTCGCGCACGGGCACGACCTCTTCCTGCGGGACTTCGAGCAGGAGCTCGTCGTGGATCTGCAGCACCATCCGGGCGCGGTAGCCGCCCTCGCGCAGGCGCCGGTCCACGGCGTTCATCGCCAGTTTGATGATATCGGCCGCCGTCCCCTGGATGGGGGCGTTGACGGCGTTGCGCTCGGCCAGGGCGCGCACGGCGGCGTTGCCGGCGCTGATGTCGGCGATGTAGCGGCGCCGGCCGAACAGGGTTTCGACATAGCCGCGTTCGCGGGCCTGGGCGATGGTCGTGTCGATGAATCCCCGGATCGAGGGGAAGGAGGCGAAGTAATCGTCGATGATCTGCTTGGCCTCGGAGCGCGGGCAGCGCAGCCGTTCGGCCAGGCCGAAGGTCGAGATACCGTACATGATGCCGAAATTGGCCGTCTTGGCGATGCGGCGCTGGTCGGCGGACACCTCCGAGAGGTCTACGTGGAAGATCTTGGCCGCCGTGGCGGCATGGACGTCCAGCCCGTGACGGAAGGCATCCTGGAGATGAGCGTCGCCACACAGGTGCGCCATCAGGCGCAGTTCGATCTGTGAATAGTCGGCGGACATCATCACCCAGCCGTCCTCCCCCGCCACGAACGCCTTGCGGATCTCGCGGCCTTCTTCCGTGCGGATGGGGATGTTCTGCAGGTTGGGGTTGGATGAGGACAGGCGGCCGGTAGCGGTCAGGGCCTGGTTGAAGGTCGTATGCACCCGTCCGTCCACCGGAGAGATGTAACCGGCGAACGGCTCGATGTACGTGGAGAGCAACTTGCGCAGGCCGCGGTAGTCCAGGATCGCGTCGATGATGGGACTGCGGTCGGCGAGCCGCTGGAGGGTCTGTTCGTCCGTGGGCCAGTTGCCGGACTTGGGTTTGCGCGCCTTGGGGTCAAGGCGGAGTTTCTCGAAGATGACTGAACCCACCTGCTTGGGAGACAGGACGTTGAGTTCGGGCTCTTCCGCCAGGCGGCGCACTTCCGCTTCACGTTCGACCATCTTGCGGCGCAGGCCGTCGGCGTAGTCGCGAAGTGAGTCCAGGTCTACCTTGACACCGACCTGCTCCATCCGCGCCAGCACGTGTACCAGCGGTTCTTCGATCCCGTCATAGAGGTGCTGCATCCCCTCCGTCGCGCCCATCTCCTGCCACAGCGCCGCTGCGAGCGGCAACAGCACCGCCGTCTCGAGGCGCCGGTCTGGGCCCGTCTCGTCGGGGACGTCGTCGAACAGGGAGGCTTCGCCTTCCGGCGCTGCCGGGGTCAGGTCTACGCCCAGGTAGCTGCGGGCGAGGATGTCCAGTTTGTGGCTGCGTTCGGGGTTGAGCAGGTAGTGCATCAACTCGATGTCCTCGAGGCGGCCTTCGACAGCCAGTCCACGGGTGGCCAGGCGCCGAATCTGGGCCTTCAGGTCGACGCCGGCTTTCGTGACCGCAGGGTCTGCCAGCAGCGCCCGGAACGCCTCCGGCGCGCCTTCCGCCACGCCATCCTCCGTCCCGACGTACAGTTTCTCTCCCTGTAGATTAATCGCGATGATTCCCGGAGCGCCAGCGGCAAGCTGGCTCGGCTCCAGACATCTTCGCGCAACGCGCTCATCCCACCGCTGCGCTGCGCTTGCGGTCCCCCCGTTCACGAGGCCACGGGCGGCCACGGATGCTGGAGCCGACCAGCTTGCCGCTTTTGGCGCTCCTGGAACAAGCTTGACAGAAACTTTCTGGATCAGACGTTTCAGGGACGGCATCTCGTAGAGGTCCATCAGGGCGTCGAGTTCCGCGGTGGAGACGGTGTCGAAAACGAGGTCCTGCGCCGTCACGTCGAGCGGGATGTCCGTCTTGATCGTGACCAGCTCCTTGGACAGGCCGATATGGTCCTGCGCCGCGCGGAACATCTCCTGCTGGCGTGCCGTCAGCTCGTCCAGATGCGCGTAGATCCCCTCGACGGTCCCGTACTTGGCGAGCAGCTTGGCCGCGCCCACAGGCCCCACGCCCTGCACGCCGGGCACGTTGTCCGACGCATCCCCGCAGAGTGCCAGGATATCGACCACCTGCGCAGGCGATGTGATCTTCCACTTCTCACAGACCTCCGGCACGCCGAGCAGCTCGTTCTCTCCCCCGGCCTTGCCGGGCCGCAGCTGGAAGATGCCGGGACCGACCAGCTGGCCGTAATCCTTGTCCGGGGTGACCATATAGACCTCGAACCCCTCCCGGACGAAACGCTTCGCAGCGGAGCCGATCACGTCGTCCGCCTCGAAGCCCGGGATCATCAGCACCGGGATATCCAGCGCCAGGACGATCTGCGTCAGGGGTTCCAGTGCTTCGATGACCAGGGCCGGGGTCTCCCCGCGGTTGGCCTTGTACTCCGGATACAGCTCGTTGCGGAACGTCCCGCCCGGCGGGTCGAAACTGACCGCGATATGCGTGGGATGCTCCCGCGCGATGAGTTCGAGCAGGTACTTCGTGAAACCGAACAGGATGGAGGTATCCACCCCCTTGGAATTGACCATCGGCCTGCCCAGGAAGGCATAATACATTTTGAAGACGAGCGCGTGGCCGTCGATCAGGAAAAGTTTCATGCGGCAAATATGAAACTTTTTTACGGAAGTTTCAACTCCTTCGCAGGATAATTATGCGAGCGCCTTGCGCACGGCAGCGGCCCAGGCTGCCTTGGCCTCGTTCATCCGGCGCTCGGAGGCCCGCCGGGAGAAGCGTTTCTCGGCCTTCCACAGGCCGCGCAGGTCCTCCACGGACAGCCAGACGCCCACGCCCAGGCCCGCCATGTACGCAGCGCCGAGCGCGGTCAGTTCGGTCACCCGGGGACGGATGACTTCCGTGCCCAGCACATCCGCCTGGAACTGCATCAGGAGGTTGTTGCGGGCGGCGCCGCCGTCCACTTTCAGCTCCGAGATCAATATGCCGGCATCCTGTTCCATGGCCGCGACGATGTCCATCGTCTGGAAGGCGATCCCCTCGAGGGCGGCGCGGGCGAGATGCCCGGCCGTCACGCCGCGCGTGATGCCGACGATGGTGCCGCGCACGTCCTGGTTCCAATAGGGAGCGCCCATCCCGGTGAGGGCCGGCACGAAGTAGACGCCGCCGTTGTCCGGCACGCTGGCCGCGAGCTTCTCCACATCGTGGGACGTCTCGATCAGGCCGAGGCCATCCCGGAGCCACTGCACCACGGCTCCGGCCACGAAGATGCTCCCTTCGAGGGCGTAGTCCACCCGGTCGCCCAGCTTCCAGGCAACGGTGGTGATCAGCCTGTTCTCGGAGAAGATCGGCTTGTGGCCGCAGTTCATCAGCAGGAAGCAGCCCGTGCCGTACGTATTCTTGACCGAGCCCTCCTCGACGCACATCTGACCGAACAGGGCGGCCTGCTGGTCACCGATCACCCCGGTGATCGGGATGCGGTGGCCCCGGATGACGGCATCTCCGTACACCTCGCTGCAGCCGCGGATCTCGGGCAGCATCGAGGCGGGGATGCCGAAAAGCTCCAGAAGGTCCGGATCCCAGTAGAGGGTGTTGATATTGAAGAGCATCGTCCGGGAGGCGTTGGTCACGTCGGTCGCATGCACCTTGCCGCCGGTAAGATTCCAGATCAGCCAAGAATCGACCGTCCCGAAACGCAGCCGCCCGGCATCGGCCTTGCGGCGCGCACCGGGGACATGCTCCAGGATCCAGTGGATCTTGGTCGCACTGAAATAGGCGTCGATGATCAAGCCGGTCTTGTCCCGGATCATCTCCTCCAGTCCGCGATCCTTGAGGCTGTTGCAGTACTCAGCCGTCCGGCGGTCCTGCCAGACGATGGCGTTGCAGATGGGACGGCCGGTGTCGGCATCCCAGACGATGGTCGTCTCACGCTGGTTGGCGATGCCCAGCGCCACGATCGGCCCGTCCGCCACCTCAGCGACGGCCTTCTCCATCACGCTGCGCATGGAGGACCATATCTCCATCGGGTTCTGCTCCACCCATCCCTGCCGGGGGAAGAGCTGCGTAAACTCCTGCTGGTGCAGGACGACCTGCCTGCCGTCCTGGTCAAAGACGATGGCCTTGGAGCTGCTGGTGCCCTGGTCAAGCGAAAGGATGTAACGGTTCATACCCTGCAAAGATACATATTATTCTGGTTTTCGCGTGGCTGCCAATTCTCGCTTTTTCCCGGAGCACAAGAAATAATTGCCGCATTTTTATTATATTTGCGTTTAACAAAGTATTGGTTTGCTTCTGGCGAACCAATCTGTTTAGTGGGTGGGAGGTCTCCTGTGAAGGACGCCTCCCTTTTTTTGTTGCTGCAAAAATCGTATATTCGCGACATCATGATGAAGTCACTGAACCTGCCCGCTTCCGCGGACGGCCTGACCCTCTCCCTGCTGGTCAGCGTCCCGGAAGGCACGCCCCGCGGCGTCTTCCAGCTCGTGCACGGAATGTGCGAACACAAGGAGCGCTATATCCCATTCATGGAGTTCCTGACCGCCCATGGCTACGTCTGCGTCATCCACGACCAGCGCGGCCACGGCGCCTCCGTCAAATCCGTCCAGGACCTGGGATACTTCTATGAAGGTGGCTGGCGTGCCATGGTCGAGGACGTGCGGGTGGTATGCGACTGGGCACAGCAGGAGTATCCCGGGCTGGACTATACCCTGTTCGGCCACAGTATGGGCTCGATGACCGTCCGCTCTTTCGCTAAGCGCTACGACAACCGTCTGGGCAGGCTGATAGTCTGCGGCAGTCCGGCCGACAGTCCGGCCAAGGGCTTCGGCAAGGCGCTGGCGTGCTGCTTCGGCCGCGTCCGGGGCTGGAGATTCCGTCCCAAGCTCCTGCAGTGGATGTGTTTCGGCAGTTTCAACAAAGGTTTCGGGCAGGAAGGCGGCCCGGCGGCCTGGATCTGTTCCGATCCGGAGGTCCTCACCGAATACTACAAGGACCCGCTCTGCACGTTCCGCTTCACGGCCAACGGCTTCAAGGGCCTGCTTGGTCTCATGCAGGACTGCTATTCACCGGAAGGCTGGCAGGTCGACCGTCCGCAGATGCCCGTACATTTCATCTCGGGGGCTGAGGACCCCTGCCGCGGCTCCGACGAAGCCCTGCAACAGGCGGCAGAGCTGATGCGCCGCGTCGGATACGTCCACGTCGACGTCAAGCTCTACCCCGGCATGCGCCATGAGATCCTTAACGAGACGGACCGCCAGACAGTCTGGGATGACATCCTGGGACTATTGTAAGATGGAAGCAGACGAGAAATACATGCGGGAGGCTTTGCGCGAGGCGCGTACGGCGGGGGACGGGGACGAAGTCCCCATCGGCGCCGTCGTCGTGTGCCGCGGGCGCATCATCGCCCGCGGGCACAACATGACCGAGCGCCTGCACGACCCAACGGCCCATGCCGAGATGATCGCCCTGACGGCCGCCACGGAGGCACTGGGCGGCAAATACCTTGACGACTGCACGCTCTATGTGACGGTAGAGCCCTGCCCGATGTGCGCCGCGGCGCTCTGCTGGGCGCAGCTCGGGCGCCTCGTCTACGGCGCCCCCGACCCGCGCCGCGGCTACTCGCTCTTCTCCCCCTCCCTGCTCCACCCCCGCACGGAAGTCGCCTCCGGCTTGCTCGCCGACGAATGCAGCGCCCTCGTCAAAGATTATTTCAAAAGCAAACGATAATTTACTATCTTTGCACCCGGAATTGAGAGTTGGTGTAATGGTAGCACTCAAGTTTTTGGCACTTGCAGTAGAAGTTCGAATCTTCTACTCTCAACGAAAAGGACCGGTTAGCATTTAACCGGTCCTTTTCGTTGAATACCCCGCTTACGGTTCGAATAATTGTCTGTCTGGGAATGACAGTTCGGGCAGAGAAGCTGCAGGTTTTCCAACGAGTGATTCTTGTGGTTTCCATCCAGATGATGGATCTGGAACATCAGTTCCTTTCCGTTCCAGTTTCTGATTCCACAGATTTCGCAATGCGCATCATCCTGCAGGACACGACGGATGTATTCCCGCTTGAGATTCATTGTCTTTATCTGTGCGCCATACCTGAATATTTCATCATCCTGTCTGTTTACCAGTTTGCGGAAATAATGCTTCCCATTACGGGTCTTGGCCAGGCGATAATCGAAATGTGCCGTATCCAGTCCGTACTCCCCTATCTTTTTTTTCAGTGTTAAGTAGTTACCTCCCACTTTCGGAACCTGCAGCTTATCCAGACAGTCAAACCAACAATTCGCCTCGGCAACAGCTTGGGCCACTCTCTCTTTGCTCCAATCGTACTTTCTCATTTCCTTTCCCTTTTTGACAAATCTACAAAGAAGGGGCTGGATTATCAGAAAAGAATCCGGGGAAATGTGCTCCGTCCGCATAATAACGGCTTTTTGAGGACGGGAAGCAGTATTTAGGGCGTTTATCCTCAGAACAGGGATCCCCTGAGGATGGGATGGCGCGACATCAATAATTGTATTTTTCTATCCATTTTGTTATCTTCGTAGGAACCAATTATCCGCATTCACATGAAAACCAAGATTCTTTTGGCCGCTGCAGCCATGCTGCTGGCCGTAGCGGCCGGCGCCCAGGATCCCAATGAGCGCGTCTACAACTACGAACTGCTGAATCCGCAGGGCAACACCCGCAACATCTCCCCCAAACCCAAGGTCGAAGGCTGGGCGCAGGAACGCGTCAAGGAGCCGCTGGACCGCGGCCTCGTGGCCGTCCGTACGGATGCGGGCGTGTATGTGGGTTGGCGCCTGCTGGAGACCGATGACCCCGGCGTGGCGTTCAACGTCTACCGTACGACCAACGGCCGCAGCTTCAAGAAAGTCAACAGCCGTCCGGTTTCCGCCACGACGGACTTCCTCGACAGGAAGGCACCGGCCGGCAGTTCCTATCAGGTCCGCCCGGTCATGGGCCGCAAAGAACTGCCAGCTTCCAGGGCCGTCGCCGTGCTGGAGCAGAACTACGTCCGCATCCCCTTCCAGGGAGAATACCCCAGCCAGAAGGTGGCCGTGGCCGACCTCAACGGCGACGGCAGCTATGATTTCGTGATCAAGCAGCCCCAGCAGCGCACAGACCCCGGTTCCTGGCACCGCAGTGACGACACCTTCAAGCTGGAGGCCTACCTGGCCGACGGCACCTTCCTCTGGCGCCACGACCTCGGCTGGAACATAGAGCAAGGCGTGTGGTATTCCCCGTACGTAGTCGCCGATCTGGACGGTGATGGCAAGGCCGAAATCGCCGTCAAGACCGCCCCGACCGACAAGGACTACCGCGACGAAGCCGGCCGCGTGGTCGGCCGCGTGCCTGCCAACTACAGCGGCAAACCCGGTTATTCACCCTACGGTCCCTGTCCCGAATACCTCTCCGTCCTGGACGGCATGACCGGCCGGGAGATCGACCGTGTCCCCTGGATCGAGCAGGGCCAGGAATTCGGCGACTACAACCGAAACAACCGCAACCAGATGGCCGTCGCCTATCTGGACGGCAAGACTCCCAGTGTGCTCATCAACCGCGGCACCTACCGCAAGATGGTGGTCAACGCCTATCAGCTTGTGGGAGGAAAGCTCCAGCTCCAGTGGTGCTGGAACGGCGATGAGGAGAGCCCCGTCATCCGTTCGCAGGGCGCCCATCAGATCGTCTGCGCCGACGTCGACAACGACGGACGCGAGGAGGTCGTGATGGGTTCCGTCGTCATCGATGACAACGGTCAGGCGCTCTGGAGCGCCGGCCTCGGCCACCCGGATAAGGCGATCGTGGCGGACATCGACCCGGACAATCCCGGACTTGAAGTCCTCTTCGGCGTGGAAGTCTGGCACGACAAGCGCGGCGTGTGCCTCGTGGATGCCGCCACAGGCAAAGAACTCTGGAACATCGGCGAATATACCGGCCACGTCGGCAACGCCATGGCCACCGACCTGGATCCGTCCATCCCCGGTCTGGAGTGCTTCGCCACGGAGGATTCCAAGGGAGGGAAGACCGGTGAGACCAAATACATCATGGACTGCAAAGGCAACCGCATCGGCACGATGGCCGACGTGCCCGGCTGCACCGACTGGATCTGGTGGGACGCCGACAACCTGCGTGAGATGCCCGTCTACGGCGGCCAGCGCGGCACGTTCGGACTCGGGAAGTACAAGGGCGAGACCGTCCAGGAGGGCCTCGAAGGCAGCATCCTGCTGATCGGCGACCTGTTCGGTGACTGGCGCGAGGAGATCGTGACCGTCAAGAACGGCGAACTCCGTGTCTACACGACGACCATCCCCGCCCGCGACCGTCGCGTGACCCTGGTCCAGGATCCGCTCTACCGCTCCTACATCTACAACCGCTCGATGGGCTACACCCAGGCCCCGAGCCTGAGTTACACCTTCTGATCCGACGCAACAAAGGGGGCTGCTGTGGGAAATCTCCCATAGCAGCCCCCTTTTCGTATCTTGGGCGAACTACAGCGTGCGCTTGATCTCGACAATCTGGAAGGCCTCGATCATGTCGCCTTCCTTGATGTCGTTGTAGCCGGCGATGGACATACCGCACTCCTTACCGGAGACGACCTCCTTGACGGCATCCTTGCCGATCTGCAGGGAGCCGAGCTCACCGGTGTAGATCACGATGCCGTCGCGGATGAGGCGGACCTTGCACTTCTGGACCATCTTGCCGTCGCGCATGATACAGCCGGCAATGGTGCCGACCTTGCTGATGCGGAAGGTCTGCTTGACCTCGGCGGTGGCGATGACCTCCTCCTTCTTCTCCGGCTCGAGCATACCCTCGATACCGTCCTTGACTTCGTTGATACAGTCGTAGAT
>JAEEGI010004789.1_pt1 | contig 31468 bp, 22 predicted proteins | sample 8958751 | NCBI WGS metagenome assembly JAEEGI01 (sample SAMN16246545, study PRJNA631951) | gut metagenome | biome: gut microbiome; feature: rumen; material: KS-attached | host: Bos | place: Iran: Karaj | collected 2018-10 | reverse complement strand
CATTACAGGTAAGCTTATAGAGCAGACTTTGCGAAATGTCGAGATACTGACACACTTCCTTCATGGTCAGGATGTCTTTGGTAGAGTACAGCGTCTCTTCTATTGATTTGAGACGCTGGTTGATAATGCCTGGATCAAACGTTTTCAATTCTTTGAGCTGCATCTCCAGCAGTTCAATACGTTTCTGTAATAGTTCTATTTCTTTCTTTGCCATATATAAGAGTTTTGAACACGAGGGACAAGCCCTGAAGTTTATTAAATTGAGTACAAAGGTAGGAGGATAAAATGGTTCACGTCCAGAACGACACTATATACAAATAGTTGTTTCGTGGTTATATAGTTCATTTATTTTCTTTTGCTTGGATTTGTTGACTTTTTAGCGGTTTTATTTCATTTCTACATACCAAAACGACATATCAAAACACGCTTTTATTCCCAATAATTCAGATTTATCCGCATTGTGAAGATAGACTGCACAATGCCAAAATACCTTTGCAGCAAATTCTTAGCAAAATAATGAATAGAATAGAATCAATGAGAGAAATAACAAGATAAAAAGGATATACTTATGTATGTCATATATTCAATTTTTAGTAACATTTTTAATTAACACGAAAAGAAAATGAAACGGTTAAAGAACAACTCCGTCCTCTCTCTTTTTGTGTCCATGCCGCGTAGGCTGTTCCAAGAAAATTGAGACAGAGCTACCTGAGAACGAATCCTGGCAGCTCTACCGTACTGCCTATGAGCAGTACCAGTCAGAAATCCTCAATGGCGAGAAATCTTATTCTCGGTATGTGAATGATTTCATCTACTATCACCTTCCATGTTTAAGCATTCGTGAAGCCGACATCAGACTTCATGTCATGCATGTGTTTGCTCTGAAGGAGCTTCTGGAAGAACGCCGTGACCTTGTAGATGCCTTCTTCTCAAAGGACGTTTTTGAGGAGAAGGACTTTCTTCTAATGGATGCCTTGTTCAATAAAGGAAAGAATCTTGAAGAGCCAGAACCCGTGTGTCTGGCTCATTTCAGTGATGGACAGATAAGTCTCATTACTAACTTCGTCAGGTCAACAAGTCTTTTTAAGTCAGAGGTGACAGAAAACAGCATCAGGGATCTGTTTGAATGTCGGCTGCAAGTTCCTCTTCAGGCAACAGTCAACAGATATGTGGCCATCTTCTTCGGGAAACTACGTGAACATGGACTTCTTCCTTATTCGTGGCAGAAGATTATGGAAAACCACAAACTGGTATCATCGTCTGTCAACAACGAACCTCTACGAGCAAGCCAACTGCGCTGCGGATTATCGCAAGCAAGAGTTGCTAACCTTCGAAAGAAGCCGAACTCTAACATCCTTGACGATGGCATTGGCTTTTATGACAGCTGTGACGTATTTATAAAGAAGTTGAAAGAATGTCTGTAAAATGCAAGCAATCCTACTATCTGCAAACAGTAGGGCTATATAACAACTATATACGGAATCCTATATAGCTGTTATACGCATTCTTATGATTTTTAGGGGCTACCTTTGCAGCAGAATTCATTCATGCACGGAGGTAGTTCCTCCTTATCATTGTAATAAAATCATAAGAAATATGGACGAGAAATCAATACTCGAATTTACGGACAAGAGCATTACATTTGATCAGTTTGTTGACTTTCTGGCGACTAAAGTTGCATTAAGAATCCATCAAATTGAGAAAGGTGAACTTGAAGTGAGCCAATCACAAGCTTACAAGTTATTTGGCAGAGCTGACGTTGAAAGATGGATTAGAAACGGAAAGTTACATCCAGTTAGAATTTCACCAGGCAAGAAACGGTTCAGCCTTGTCGATTTACAGAAGTTAGCAAGCATTCAGCAGAATTACCTCTTGTAACACACAGCCACAACAAAAAACTCAGATACGGCATAAGCTATATCTGAGTTTTTTGTTGAATCATACAGATTAAAGAAGAATGCTATCGAACCAGGCGTTGATACATCTGAGTGAGATTCTTGTCAACGTTAGTTATCTTGAATTGAACACGAGCATTTTTTGTTTTCTTAGGCAGCATGGTAACAAGCTTATCCATTATCTGGTCAACATTTGAGAAACCAGTGTCTTCAATGGCACATACCTTTTTCCCCATAATATAAGCTTCAGCCCTAACATTATTGTATTTTGATATTCTATCGAACGTTTTATCTTCCTTCTCAACATACTTGGATTCATTATCAGTGAAGAAGATAAAATCAATAACCTTCTCGTTAAGAATCCATGCAGGGCTATAGTCAACTTTCACATAAACCTTAGCCATCTTATTAACAGAGTGATTGAGACCAAAGTCAACTTCATTCATTGTTGCCCCACATTCATTCTGGGCTATTGTTGCCCAACTATGACGGAATGCGTACAACGAAGCTTTGTAATTTGGGTCAACCTTTTCCCATATCTGTTTAATGCCGATATTCACATTAGCACAGAAAGAGTCGGAAGTTGACAAACGATCATGAAAGTCAAAAAGCCAGGGAGAGTCTATGTTCTTTGAGAGGTATTTCTCAAAAGTCGGTTTTAAGAACGCAGGTACACGTACCTCAAAATAACCTTTATCTGCACGAGTGTTTCTTGTTTTCCGACGTTCATAGTGGAAGATGCCATTGACATACTGGTCTTTCTCAGCATTGAATATATCGACAGCATTCAATCCACACAAGCAGAATGAGATGAGAGCTACATCCTGACCAAGTTCCATAAGAGGATGGGTGAATCTGCTTCTGTCCGGGACGACATTGAAGAACTTACGCAACATACTTGCTGGAATGGCACGCTTTTCTGGAATGTCACTTCTTGGGATGACAACATTGCACCAAGGATTCTTTAGCTTTGCGATACCTTGTTCTTCGTCATTATATTCTTTCATTGCTGCTTTATAAATTTCTCTTATACAAACAGGGTACTGTTCCTTACAACGATTAGTTTCAGATAAAGACTCAATCCATCGGTTAAGAAAAGCAGATGTAAGACGAGAGAACATAATGTTATCTGTATGGGCAAACCGTTCCATATGATTGAGTGCCCACTTGTAGTTACGTGAGGTTCGTTCTTGACCTCTTTTGATTAGTTTCTCTATATGCTTTCTTGCATAATCTGAAAAGGACATATCTTCAGTCGAGGTAGTAAGATAGGCTACAACCTCTGAAGCTGTCCAGTTTGAAGTGTTAATCTGATTCAGTGTGCTGTAATAATGACTAATCAGATTTGAAGTTTGTTGGATAACGTAAGGGTCAATAACATCCTTGCCTTTTATTCCCTTATCATTTACCATCCATGAGGTTCTGATAAAAGAACTCTGTCTGTTATGAACTACTCGGATGTAGACAATGTACATCCCTGTCTTTAGTTTTGACTTAACTGTGGGTTTAAGCGTTGCCATAATTTTAATAATTAGTGAAATGTTAATACTTTTAGAATTTGTTTTTACTATTCATTTATTCATGCATAATCAGAATTAAATCTGGTCAACATGGCCTGAAAATCTGGTCAACATATCGCAAACAAAGGGGGTATTTTTCGCCTTTTGTGCCGATACCGATTTTTTGCTTGGTCAACATGGCCTGAAAATCTGGTCAACAAATTGGGGTACTTACCCAACACGTTCTGCACATATAACGTGCAGAATATGAGCAAAAAGAACCGAGGCAAGAACCTGTTTTCCAAGTCCTTGCCTCGTATCTCACTAATTATCAGCATTCTGTAGTTTATTCCTCTACAGCCGCCTGTGCGGCGGCTAGGCGTGCGATGGGCACTCGGAAGGGTGAGCAGGAAGCGTAGTTCAGGCCAATCTTGGCGCAGAACTTCACAGAGCTGGGTTCACCGCCGTGCTCGCCGCAGATGCCGCAACGGAGAGTGGGACGCACTTCGCGACCTTTCTCGACGGCATACTTCACGAGCTTGCCGACGCCGTTCTGGTCGAGAACCTGGAAGGGGTCAACCTTCAGGATCTTCTTCTCGAGGTAAGCGGGCAGGAAGCTTGCGATGTCGTCGCGGCTGTAGCCGAAGGTCATCTGTGTCAAGTCGTTTGTGCCGAATGAGAAGTATTCTGCTTCGGTAGCGATGCGGTCGGCTGTGAGGGCTGCACGAGGAATCTCGATCATCGTACCAATCTCGAAGTCAACCTTCACGCCATATTCTTCGAAGACTTCCTCAGCAACCTTCTGGATGATGGCTTTCTGCTGCTTGAGCTCGTAGAGGATACCGATGAGGGGCACCATGATTTCGGGCTTCGGGTCGTAGCCTTCCTTCTTCAGTTCGCAAGCGGCGCTGAGGATGGCACGGGTCTGCATAGCTGTGATTTCGGGGAATGTGATGCCAAGACGGCAGCCACGATGGCCGAGCATCGGGTTGTTCTCTGCAAGAGAGTGGACGCGCTTCTGGATTTCCTCTACGCTGACGCCCATCTCCTTAGCCATCGTCTGCTGGCCTGCCTCATCGTGGGGCACGAACTCATGCAATGGGGGATCAAGCAGACGGATGTTGACATGCAGTCCGTCCATTGCCTTCAGGATGCCGTAGAAGTCTGCCTTCTGATAGGGGAGGAGCTTTGCAAGAGCTTTCTCGCGACCTTCAACGCTGTCTGCGAGAATCATCTCACGCATTGCGATAATCTTCTGACCGTCGAAGAACATGTGCTCTGTGCGGGTCAGGCCGATGCCCTTGGCACCAAATGAACGAGCGACTTCTGCATCGTGAGGTGTGTCGGCATTTGTGCGAATCTCCATCTTTGTGTACTTGTCGCAGAGGTCCATCAGCTCCTTGAAGTCGCCACTCAGCTCGGCAGCCTTTGTGGGAATCTCGCCTGCGAAGACCTGACCGGTTGTGCCGTTCAGAGAGATGTAGTCGCCTTCCTTATATACAACGCCGTCGATTTCGACAGTCTTGTTCTTGTAGTTCACGTTGATTGCGCCTGCACCGCTGACGCAGCACTTACCCATGCCGCGAGCCACAACGGCTGCGTGGCTGGTCATGCCGCCGCGAGCGGTCAGGATGCCTTCTGCTGCAGACATTCCTGCGAGGTCTTCGGGGCTGGTCTCAATACGAACCATGATAACCTTGTGTCCGTCTTCGTGCCATGCTTCTGCATCGTCGGCGTGGAAGACAATCTGACCGCACGCTGCACCAGGAGATGCGGGCAGACCCTGGGTGATGGGCTTTGCCTTGCTGAGAGCCAGCTTGTCGAATACGGGGTGCAGCAGCTCGTCGAGCTTCTGAGGTTCGCAACGCAGGATGGCTGTCTTCTCGTCGATCATGCCTTCGTGGAGGAGGTCCATAGCAATCTTGACCATAGCGGTACCTGTGCGCTTGCCGTTACGTGTCTGGAGGAACCAGAGCTTGCCTTCCTGCACGGTGAACTCCATATCCTGCATGTCGTGGTAGTGCTTCTCGAGCTTGTCCTGAAGAGCGTCCAGCTCTTTGTAGAGCTCAGGCATTGCCTCTTCCATAGAGGGATACTTGGCCACGCGCTCTTCTTCGCTGATGCCAGCACGCTGTGCCCAGCGCTGAGAGCCAATCTTTGTGATTTGCTGAGGAGTGCGGATACCGGCCACAACGTCTTCGCCCTGAGCATTGATCAGGTACTCGCCGTTGAAGAGGTTCTCGCCATTACCGGCATCGCGGCTGAAGCAAACGCCTGTAGCAGAGGTGTCGCCCATGTTGCCGAATACCATTGCCATAACAGAAACGGCTGTTCCCCATTCGTCGGGAATGCCTTCCATCTTACGATAGAGGATGGCACGCTCGTTCATCCAGCTGCGGAACACAGCGCAGATGGCTCCCCAAAGCTGTTCCTTCGGGTCGGTCGGGAAGTCCTGACCGGTCTGTTCCTTAATGGCCTTCTTGAAGAGCTCGACGAGTTTCTTCAGAGACTCTACAGAAAGATCCTTGTCGAGGGTGACGCCCTGTTCTTCCTTCACCTTCTCGATGATGGCTTCGAACGGGTCGATGTCTTCCTTGTTCTCTGGCTTCATGCCGAGCACAACGTCGCCATACATCTGAACGAAGCGGCGGTAGCTGTCGTAAACAAAGTGAGGATTGCCGGTCTTGGCTACCATACCTTCTGCCACCTCATCGTTAAGACCGAGGTTCAGGATGGTGTCCATCATGCCAGGCATAGAGGCGCGTGCGCCAGAACGAACGCTGACGAGCAGGGGGTTCTTCGGGTCGCCGAACTTGCAGCGCATCAGGTTCTCGGTGTGAGCTACGGCTGCATCTACGTCATCCTGCAGGATTTCAACAATTTTCTCCTGGCCAACCTTGTAGTACTCGTTGCAAGTGTCGGTTGTGATGGTGAAACCGGGAGGAACAGGAACACCAATGTGATTCATCTCAGCCAGGTTGGCACCCTTGCCACCCAGCAGCTCGCGCATTTGCGCATTTCCTTCAGCTTGTCCGTTGCCGAAGGTGTAAACACGTTTTTGACTCATAATGTTATATATCTATGTATTTAATGATTTACAAGTTTGCAAAAGTACTTTTTTTTCTTCATTAACCCAAAGAAAACGAGGAAAATTATAAGAAAATGCATAAATTTGCAACCGAAAACATTAGAAACAAGCTATAAGATGTCTCGAAAGAAGAAAGAATTACCTGTTTACCGTGAAGTTGAGATACAGGATGTTGCAGCCGAAGGAAAGGCGCTTGTGAGGATAGACGACTTGGTGGTCTTTGTGCCGTATGTTGTGCCTGGCGATGTGGTCGATCTTCGTGTTACGCGCAAGAAGCATCACTATGCCGAAGCCGTTTGCACCCACATACACAAGAAGAGCGAACGCAGGGCAGAAGACTTCTGTCCGCATTATGGCGTTTGCGGCGGATGCAAGTGGCAGATACTTCCCTACGAGGACCAATTGCGCTACAAGCAGAAGCAAGTGATGGACAACCTGGAGCGCATCGGCAAGATTCCCTTGCCGGAATGTTCGCCCATCCTCGGTTCGGAGAAGACGAGATGCTATCGAAACAAGCTCGAGTTCGGGTTTGCCGACAAGATTTGGCTGACGGAAGAGGAGATCCGCTCGGGCAAGAAGTTCGAACAGCCCGGGGCAGTCGGCTTCCACTCCTCAGGCGCGTTCGACAAGATACTGCCCATCCGTGACTGCCAGCTCATGGAGGACATCAACAACCGCCTGCGCAACGGAGCCCAAGCGTATGCCTACGAGCACGGACTCAGCTTCTTCAATGCCCGCGAACATCGTGGCTTGCTCAGAAACATGATGATTCGCCTCTCGAATACCGGCGAGCTGATGGTCTTGATGCAGTTCTGCTTTGTGCCTTTCGACACGCTTTCCGCCTCCGAATTAAAGGAGCAGGCCCTAGAGATGTTGCGGTGGATGCACGAAGAGTTCCCTGAGGTGTCGAGCCTGCTTTGGGTGAACAACGAGAAGTTCAACGACACCATAGGCGACCTCGACGTACAGCTCTTCAGCGGCACCGACCATATCTTCCTGGAGATGGAAGGCCTCAGGTTCAAGGTCGGCCCCAAGAGTTTCTACCAAACCAACACGGAACAAGCCTATATATTATATAAGGTAGCGCGCGAGTTCAGCCTCTCCCCAGCCCTCTCCAAAGGAGAGGGAGACATGTCCGCTCGGTTCACCCCTCCTTTGGAGGGGACGGGGGAGGCTGCTCCCTTAATCTACGACCTCTACACGGGCACAGGCACCATCGCCAACTTCGTGGCGAGCCGGGCAAGGAAGGTCATCGGCATCGAGTACGTGCCCGAAGCCATCGAGGATGCCAAAGTGAATTCCAAGATAAATGGCATCGAGAACACGGAGTTCTTTGCTGGCGACATGAAGGACATCCTCAACCGCGACTTCATCGAAAAGCACGGCAAGCCCGACATCATCATCACCGACCCGCCTCGTGCCGGCATGCATCAGGATGTCATCGACACCATCCTCTTTGCCGACCCCGAGCGCATCGTCTATGTGAGCTGCAACCCGGCCACACAGGCTCGCGACCTCCAATTGCTCTCCGTAAAGTACGAAGTGAAGCGCGTCCAGCCGGTGGATATGTTCCCGCACACGCAACATGTGGAGAACGTCGTGTTGCTCGAGAAGAAACCAGACACGCTTGGTTCGTAGATTTAACCTGCTTAGTTGGCCAAGATAACACGCCTGGTTTGCGAAGTTAACACGCTTAGTTTGAGATGTTAACACGTGTGGTTTGAGAGGCTGGCACAGGTGGTTTGAAACCCCTCCGTGGAGGGCTAAAAAACGCCGCGTGCGGCGATGGCAAATTCCGCGTGCGGCGATGGGCATTTCCGCGTGCGGCGTTGGTCATCGCCGCACGCGGCGTTTTCAACCCCCTTGTGTGGCGGTTGGGGATGACCTGTAAGTGCTTGATTTCTACCTTATAACAAACTTCTTGCCGTCCTTGATGAAGATTCCTTTTGTCGGACGGCTGATCTGTCGGCCTTGAAGGTCATACAATGTATTGTCCGACGGTTTGCGATTTGCTATTTCATCGACAGCAGTCGGGGCCTCGCTGGTAGGAGCGGCACCGAGATACTCCGCCTGGACGGTTTCGCGAAAGACATCGACCCGGATGTGATAGTAGCCTTCCTGACGGATGCTCCATTTGTTGTCGATGCCGACTCCCAGCATCAGTTGCGTGCTCTGCAGGATGTCCTCGTCCTGCGTGAACGGGTGCAGCTCTTTGGGTTCCCAGTAGTTCTGCCCTTCGAACTTGAAGCGACGGGGCTCGCCAAACTCCTGACGTTCTTTCAGTTCGCCGGTCCAGTCCCAGGCACAGACCTCGTTCTCGTCTCTCGTGAAAGGTAGGAAGGTATAGCTCACCCAACCGCATTCCGTGGCGCCTCCGGCGATGAAGAGCTCGTTCCACGGACGGAAGAGCTCGCCGGTGAGTTTCTTGGCGTTGACGTCGATGGTGATGCGATAGACGTTTTCCGTGATGGGCACCGTCCAAAGGGCTGCGGTGGAGTCGCTCACAAGCGTGAAAGGTGTGGCATTGGTCACGGCATAGGCATCCTCATAAGAAGGCTTGAGGAAGCGAGCCTGGGTGCTTTCCGGATTCTCCGCGGTGCAGAAACGAAGCGTACCGCCTTCGGTGAGCTGGCCTGTATATTTGAATTGCTTGTTAGGGAAGGGCGTCAACTCCATGCTGCCTCCGGGCACAGCGGTTCCTATGGCCCAGATACGGCTTTGAGAGAAAGATGAAATAAAAGGATAAAGGAATGAAAGGATAAGCAAGAGGCGTTTCATGGCATGAAGGGTTTAAGGATTTTCTTTCCGTTCTGGATGTAAATGCCGGGCCATTTGTCATTTACCATTTGTCGGCCACTCAGGTCAAAGACCTCATTATTCATTTTTGATTTTTCATTCTTAATTTCCTTGATGCCGGTTTCTTCATCCTTGACATTTATGGCAATGGCTTCTGAGCAGGGTCGAGTGGGGACATTGACCGTGAGGCGGCGAAGTTGGTCATCGTATGTCCAGTCGGTTGTCTCTTCGCCATTGATGCTGACGCTTAGCGGCTCATCCATCAAGAAGAAGACAGCCTGCCAGGCTCTCTCCTGAATCATCCCATCATAACTGCCTTCGCGGGGCATGATGGTCAGCGTAGTGCCCTCGGCATCATGTCTCTGAGAGAAAAGCGTCGTTGCAAAAGCGCCATCCTTATAGGCCTCGCTGTCGCCCTGGTCTTCGTAGAGCTTGCCTTCACCGTCGGCTCCAGGCATCACCCAAAGGATGAGCGACGACGGCTCTGCCTTCAGATGCGAGACGGGAGGATTGCAGGGAATGATGCTGCCAAGGCGAATGAAGTAGGGAATCTCCGAAAGGTCGTAATGGTCGGTAATGGTGCTGCCGCCATGTTGTATGCTGTTGCGGCAGACATCGTACCAAAGCCCCTCGGGCAGCCAGGTCTTGCGCTTGCAGGTATTATCGCTGCCTACGGGCGTAGAGATGGGCGACACGAGGATGGCGTCGCCGAAAAGGTACTCGTCCTCGACAGAATAGGCCTTGTTCTCTTCCGGCCACTCGTAATAGAGCGGACGGCAGATGGAGACGCCGGTATCGTAAGCCTCTCTTGCTGCTGTATATATATAAGGTACAAGGGTGTAGCGGAGGCGGAAAGCTTCTCTCTGAAGGTCGAGGTTCGAGAACTTCCAGATGCGACGCTCGGAATGGCTTTGGCTCGAGCCATGCGTGCGGAAGATGGGTTGGAAGACACAGAACTGCATCCATCGAAGCACGAGCTCAGGGTCAGTACTTATGTCGTTGGGCTGCAGGTAGCCTCCACCATCGTGCCCCCAATAGCCGAAGCAAACATTGGCGGCAGTTGCCGTGAAGTAGCTCTCGAACTGCAGGGTGCCGAAGGTTGCGAAGGTGTCGCCCGAAAAGCCAATAGGGTAGCGATGGCTTCCCATTCCGCCCCAACGATGGAAGATGACGGGGCGTCGGTCCGTTCGGTTCAGCCTCATGTCATTATAGAAGACATGATTGAGCCAAAAGGTCTGGCCAAGGCCTTTGATGTAGCTGCTCGTGAGGTCTTGCTGCCAGTCGAGCCACCAGAAATCCACGCCTTGGCGTTCCCTGACGCGCATCAGGTTCTTGAAGAACGAACGATAGAAGGTGGAGTCCTCCAGTTGCCAGGGAACGGTCGTGACGCTTGCGTCGTGCCCCATATCCCTGCGAATCTTGGCGAAGTTATCGTCGCTGGAACCAATGCCGTCGGCAGGATGGAGGTTGAGGGCAGCCTTCGTGTTATGGGCGTGCATCCAGCTGAGGAGCGAGGCGGGATTGGGGAAGAGCGTCTTGTTCCAAGTCCAGCCCGTCCATGAGTTCTGGTGCCAGTCACAATCAATCATCAAGACATCGTGCGGCACCTCATAACTCTCCATATCCTTAATTAGCTGCTGGACATCGGTTTGAGAGTAAGCCTGGTATTTGCTGTACCAATAGCCGAACATGTATTTGGGGGGCAAAGGCTGACGACCAGCAATGCGAACATAGTCGCCAAGCGCCTCCTTGTACTTGTGTCCATAACCTAAGAAGTACCAATCGATGGCGTTGGCATCAACAGGGGTGCCTACCCAAGGAATGCCGTCCACCTCTTTGTCAAAGGGGAAGGAACGGCTTCCGTCGCCTCTTTGTGTGCTGGGAGATTCGTCGAGAACAGCCCAGCCGTCACGAGAGAGCAAGCCTTTTTCGAAGAACACGCGATGCGTGTCGCCGATGTCGCCATCGAGGGTTCGCTGAGTGCCAAGCAAATTGAGGGCATCGTCCTTCCCTGGATACCAAAGGATTTGGCGTCCGTTCATCGGGAATGTGATGCTCAGGACAGAGCTGTTCCTGTGTTGTTTGTTGATTTTCGAGCCGACCTTATAACGAAGGGTAAGCGAATCTGTTTGGATGGTAAGGTAGCCGTCCTCTGTGGTGCATGTGAAGTGGGGCACCGGCAAATGACGATTGACGACTGCAAATGTGGCGCGGTCCTCAAAGCGTTGGGCGGTGCTGTACTGTATGCGAATAAGTCTTGATGTAAGTACCGTAAAGCGGGCATTGCCGCTTGTCACGACGGCTTCTTCCTGGGCCAAAGGATTCCATTCCTCTGCCGCATTCATTGCATCAAAGCAGAGGAAGAGGAGAATGCTACTCCATATTGCCTTCAATCGTGAGGCGCACCACTTCGTTGACAGCATTAGAACGGATGGTAATGGTCTTTTGGAAGTGACCCGGGAACTTGTCTGTGCCGTTGTATGTCACATCAATTGCACCCTTCTCGCCTGGCTTGATGGGTTCCTTTGTATAGGTCGGAACGGTGCAGCCGCAGCTGGCAAATGCCTGATGGATGATGAGGGGAGCGGTTCCTGTATTGGTAAAGGGGAACGAGCAGCGCACAAGCGGCTCGCTCTTTGGGAATGTGCCAAAGTTGTAACGAAGCGTGTCAAACGTTATCTCTGCATAGTTCTCGGCTTTTGTCTTAGCGACTGCCTCGATTCCGCTGACGTTAACTTTCTGCTTCAGTGTCTGTGCCTGTGCCTGCAAACCGAATGCGGCAACCAGAGCAATAAGGAGAATCTTTTTCATTATTTATAAAGATTATATACTTTCCGTGGGCAAAGATATGATTTATTTCCCAAAAGGCCAGCTTTTGATAGCATTTTTTTACCTTTGTGGCGTTGATTTGACAATTATTTCGTACTTTTGCATACCAAATGAGACAAGGGAAAGACTGTGGAGCAAATCATTTTAGGTATAGATCCAGGCACAAACATTATGGGTTACGGTGTGCTTCGGGTGGACGGGAAGCGGGCAGAGATGCTTGCTCTGGGTGTGATAGACCTGCGGAAGTTCGCTGACCCTTACCTCAAGCTTGGCCACATCTATGAGCGTGTATGCAGCATCATTGAGGGCTACCTGCCAGACTTCATGGCAATCGAGGCGCCGTTCTTTGGTAAGAACATCCAAAGTATGCTGAAGCTCGGTCGGGCTCAGGGAGTTGCGATTGCCGCAGCCATTCAGCGGCAGGTTCCCATCACAGAGTATGCGCCTTCGAAGATTAAGATGGCGATTACGGGCAATGGCAATGCGAGCAAGGAACAAGTTGCCGATATGCTTCGCCGGATGCTTCATGTCGAGAAGGAAGAGATGGGAAAGTTCCTCGATGCCACAGATGCCTTGGGCGCCGCATATTGCCATTTCATGCAGATGGGAAAGCCCGAGACCGACCATAAGTATCGAGGCTGGGCAGATTTTGTTAAGAAGAATAAGGATAAGGTCAGCCAATGATTATCAAGATAGAAAACGGCGTGCCTCGCCATCCTCTTTGGCGGATGGCTGAGCCAATAAATCTGGAGATAAATAGAGGCGAGCAGATTGCCATTGTCGGCGATAATGCTTCGGGCAAATCGCGTCTTGTGGAGGTGCTCACGGGACATTATCCTTTGCTTCTAAACGAGGTACATTACGATTTCTATCCCAGCACGTTACGGCTTGTAAGCGAGAACCTGAAGTACATCTCCTTCCGCGACTCTTATGGCGAGCAGGACGGCACCTATTACTATCAGCAACGTTGGAACCAACACGACATTGCAGACGATGCGCCGACGGTAGGGGAGAGCCTTCCTCTTCCCCTTCAAAAGAAGGAAGAATGGATGCGACTTTTCGCTCCCCTTTTGGAGGGGCTGCGGGATGCCACGCTTCTTTCTTTGAGTAGTGGCGAGCTGCGCAAGTTCCATATGGCTAAGGCGCTTGCCACCAATCCTCGCGTTCTCATCCTCGACAACCCCTTCATCGGACTTGATGCGCCCACCAGAAAGGATTTCCGAAACCTGCTCGAGACGTTGACTCGCGAAGCTGACCTGCTTGTCATCCTTGTCCTGAGCAAACGGGACGACATACCAGACTTCATCACCCATGTCCTTCCTGTGGAGGGCTTGCGACTCTTGCCCAAAATGACTCTCAGCGAGTACAGGAAGCAATATTCGGCTATGCCCCGACCCGTACTGAGCGAGGAGATAAAGAACTGGATTGCAGGCCTGCCTGTCCGTAACCTTAACGAATCCGACTTCTATCCTGCAAAAGGAGGGGAGATTCTGCGTTTCAGGAATGTGAGCATCAAGTACGGAAACCGAACCATCTTGCAGCCTCTCAATTGGACGGTCCATGAAGGCGAACGATGGTCGCTGAGCGGACCTAACGGCTCTGGCAAGAGCACTTTGCTCAGCCTTGTTTGTGCCGACAATCCGCAGGCCTATGCATGCGACATCGAGCTGTTCGGACATCGCAGAGGAACGGGCGAGAGTATATGGGAGATAAAGCGACACATCGGTTATGTGAGCCCCGAGATGCATCGCGCATACCAGAAGGATATCCCTGCTATCGACGTGGTGGCAAGCGGATTGAGCGACTCGGTCGGCCTTTATGTGCGCCCTCGTCCAGAGCAGAAGCAGGTCTGCCTCGATTGGATGCATGTCTTTGGGATAGAAGCTGTTGCCGAGCGTTCTTTCTTGCAGCTCAGTAGCGGTGAACAGCGTCTGTGCCTCTTGGCCCGTGCCTTTGTGAAAGACCCGGAACTCCTCATCCTCGACGAACCCCTTCATGGCCTCGACGACCGGAATCGAGAGCTTGTGCGGCAGATTATAATGCAGTTCTGTCTTCGTCCCAGAAAGACGCTTGTTATGGTCACGCATTATCAGGAGGAGCTTCCTGCCTGCATCACCCATCATCTCAGGCTTCATTAAGAAAAAGACCTGACGCCAGGATTTATTAGGATTCATAGGTGTCCGGTAAAAATATTTCATCATCTCTTGCCCCCTCCCACTCATCGGCATTTAGAGCAAGATGTAAGTGGCAGGGGCTTGGGACGCCCCAAAGGGGCAGAAAGATGTTAGCCCAGGGCACCGCCCTGGGTATTGAAATGCCGCGGCAAATAGCGCTCTGTAAGAGCAAAAGTACTAAAACACAAATCTTTTGCCCCTTTAGGGCGCATTCTACCGTTGCACCATAAACCCAGGGCGCTGCCCTGGGCTGACATCTTAACGGCCCTACAGGCCGAATTTACCGGACAGCAATAATTAGGATAATAGTCTCAATTCATTCGGCAAGCACCTGGCATTCTGCAGGATGCCGAGCTCGGTGCTTGATGCGCAGCTTGCGAATGTAGAAATGCAGGCTGCGTATGTGCGGATGCAAGTTATGTTTCTGGAGACGCAAGTTGCGTTTGCAGAATGCTGTGTAAAGGACTTGTAAATGTAGCGCACGGAAACAAAAAATGCTGCCTGCAAGGATTCGTTTGATGGCAGGCAGCAATTGTATTTTTGGGGAGCATCTGTCTCTATTTCAGCATGTCGGCGTAGCTCTCGATGGCGGCTTTGACTTTCTCCACAGCTTCCTCGAGGCTGCACTTCAGCTTGCCGCCGCTGGCGTTCTTGTGGCCGCCTCCATCAAAGAACCTCGATGCCATCTGGTCGCATGGAAAGTCGCCAACGCTGCGCAGGCTCAGCTTCATGATGCCCGGATGTTCTGTGTCCTCGTTTATAAAGACGCTGAGCCTTATGCCAAGTATCTGCAAAGGGATGTTCACAATGCCTTCGGTGTCGCCGTTCTTGACCTTGAAGCGGCGACGTTCCGCGTTGGTCAGGGTGATGATGGCTGTGTGGCGTTCGTGCAGAACCTTCATGTTGACATAGAGCAGGAAGCCTTGAAGCCTGAGTCGTGCTTCGGAAGCAGTCCAGAAGACATTGCGGTAGATCTGGTCCTTGTCGATGCCTCGGGCAAGCAGATGGCTGATGTAGGTGTAGATGACAGGGCGGTTGGAGTTGAACGAGAAGGCGCCTGTGTCGCACATCATGGCGCAATAGAGGCAGGTGGCTTCCTCGAAAGAGATGTTGTCCAGTTCGCCCCATTCGCTTAGCAGGGAGCAGATGACCTCGGCTGTGGCACACATCTCGGGTTTGGAGACGATGGTCTGACAGAAGTTCTCGTCGGGGTCGAGATGATGGTCGATGAGGATGCGGGGCGCCTTGCTCGCCATGATGTCCTGCTCCAAGCCGGCAAGGCGATTCGGCTGGTTGAGGTCGCAGACGATAACGAGGTCTGCAGCCTCAATCAGAGGCTTGATCTGTTCCGCTTGCTTGGTGTGGACGAGGATGCTCTCGGCTCCCGGCAACCACTTGAGGAAGTCGGGGAAGATGTTGGGGACAACGACAGTAGCCTGTTTGCCCTTCCTCTCGAGGAAGTGCTTCAGGGCAAGTGAGCTGCCGATGGCATCGCCGTCGGGATTGACATGCGCACAGATGACAACACGGTTATATTGAGCATTTAACATTGACCATTGACCATTAGGGGAGGCTGCAAATTCTTCACTCTTCATTCTTCATTCTTCTTTATTTCATTCACGGGAAAGGACAGCCCCTTGTCGAGTATCTCCTGGGCTTTGATGATGACGGGGTCGTCCTTGCCGAGGAACTGCAGGTAGTCCTTCATCTCGCCTATATTATATATTATGGTGCCGTAGATGTTGCGTTCGAAGAGGCGCCGGCTCTTCTGCAGCATAAGGTTGCGGCGGCGCAACTGGTGCTTCTCGCCAAACTGGGCGAACTTCTCAAGCAGGTTCTCACGCCTGAGGTATTGCTCCATCCTGTCTGCCGTCCTTAGCTTCGTGAGCTTTTCGCGGTTCTCGTCGGAATAGGCGAAGGCAAACTGACGGATGAGCCCTGTCAGGACGGCCTCGCGATAGTAGGATGTGACTTCCGTCGTGTCTTCAGGAACAAAGATGTCCGGCATGATGCCACCGCCGCCATAAACGATGCGGCCAATGCTTGTCTCGTACTGTTTGCCGTCCTGATGGATGCTGTCCTGCGAGAAGAACTCTCCTCTTTCATAGCGGGCGATGAGGTCGTTCTCGTATTCCTCCCCGTGGCCCTTCTCGTAAGGCTTCTGGATGCAACGGCCGCTTGGAGTGTAGTAGCGGGCAACAGTGAGGCGGACTACGCTGCCGTCGCGGAACTCCATGGGCTGCTGCACAAGGCCTTTGCCAAAGGTGCGACGGCCTACTATCGTGCCTCTGTCGTTGTCCTGTATGGCTCCTGCGAATATCTCGCTTGCGCTTGCGCTTCCTTCATCCACAAGCACGACAATCGGAAGCTTCTGGAAGGTGCCTCGGCCATCGCTGGTGAACTCCTCCCGAGGGCTCTTGCGTCCTTCGGTATAGACAATCAACTTACCCGCAGGCAGGAACTCGTTGACCATCTGAATGGCGATGTGCATGTAGCCGCCTCGATTGCCGCGAAGGTCAACGATGAGCTGTCGCATGCCTTCCATGTTGAGGTTGGCAAGGGCGACAAGCATCTCGGCATAGGTCTGCTCGCCAAAGTTCTTGACATGAATGTAGCCAGTCTTGTCGCCCATCATGTAGTAGGCATCGACGCTGACCACAGGAATGTCGCCGCGCACCACGGTGAAGTACTGCAAGTCCTTTGTGCCGTGCCTCTTGATTCCGAGCTTCACCTTCGTGCCTTTCACGCCTTTCAGTTTCTTCATCACAGAGTCGGTATCCATTCCGACAAGCGAAGTTGTGTCGGCTGTCACGATGCGGTCGCCGGCAAGGATGCCAACTCTTTCGCTTGGGCCTCCGTGGATGACCGACATCACATTGACCGTATCCTTTTCCATCGTGAATTGCACACCAATGCCGCTGAAGCTTCCTCTCAAATCCTCTACGGATTCCTCGGCTTCCTTCGGCCCAAAGTAACTGCTGTGGGGGTCGAGCTCGCTGAGTATCTGCGGCATAGCGTCCTCGACAAGCGTGTTCATGTCGACGGTATCGACATAGTTGTTGTCGATAAGTTGCAGCAGATAGCCCACCTTCGACGAGCCTGTGTTGATGATGTTGATGCGGCCGCCGGAGAAATGGCTTGTATAGAATGAGCCGATAAAGATGCCGACTATCGTGCCGATGGCAATGAATAGGGGCGTAAAACGGTGTTTGTTGTCCATCTTGTTTCTGAGTAATATGACTACCTTGCGTGTAGTCAGAGAGATTCTGTTTTAATCAATTTAACCTCGATGCCTGCTCTGCGAAGGAGGTCAACGCCGTCGGTGAGGCGATACTCGCGGCTGTAGATGACGCGTTTGATGCCTGCCTGGATGATGAGCTTGGCGCATTCGATGCATGGGGAGTCTGTGACGTAGAGCGTTGAGCCGTCGCTATTGTTGCCGCTCCGTGCTATCTTGGTGATGGCGTTGGCTTCGGCATGAAGGACATAAGGTTTCGTTATGCCGTCTTCCTCGCAGACATTCTCGAAGCCGCTGGGAGTGCCGTTGTAGCCGTCGCTGATAATCATCTTGTCCTTCACTACGAGGGCACCTACTTGGCGGCGCTGGCAATAGCTGTTCTCACTCCAGATCTGCGCCATTCGGAGGTAGCGGAGGTCGAGGTCGCGTTGTTTCTTTTCTTGGTCTTTCATCAGTTCTGTATGTTGTTGCGTTTGAGGAGAGCCTTGATGTCGGGCTCTTTGCCTCGGAAGTTCACATAGAGTTGCATCGGTTCGCTTGTCCCGCCTTTCGAGAGGATTTCCTTGCGGAAACGGTTTGCCGTCTCTTTGTCGAAGATGCCCTTCTCGAGGAAGAGGCTGAAAGCGTCTGCATCGAGCACTTCTGCCCATTTGTAGCTGTAGTAGCCTGCAGCATAGCCGCCGCTCATGATGTGCGAGAACTGCACACTCATATTGGCTTCCGGCACAACGGGCAACAGCTGGGTGCGGCTCCAGGCCTTTCGCTCGAAGTCCATGATGTCGTCTGTCAGCGGTTCGGTCAACGTATAGTATGCCATATCGAGCATGCAGAAGCTGAGCTGTCGAATGCATGCGTAGCCACAATGGAAGTTGCGGCTGTCTCTGATTCGCTGTATGAGCTCGTCGGGCAACGGCTCTCCCGTTTCATAATGGAAAGCGAAGGTGTGGAGGAAATCGGGTTCTACGGCGAAGTTCTCCATCATTTGCGAGGGCAGTTCCACAAAGTCGCGCTTCACATTGGTGCCGCTCAAGGCCTTGTAGTGCACATGTGAGAAGATGCTGTGGAGTGCGTGGCCGAACTCATGAAGGAAGGTCTCGACCTCGCTTAGCGTGAGTAGCGAGGGCTTTTCGGCAGTCGGCTTCGTGAGGTTCATCACGATGCTGACATGAGGACGATGGTCGATGCCTTGTTCGTCGATGTATTGTTCTTGGAAATCTGTCATCCAGGCTCCGCTTTGCTTGCTTGCTCTGGGGAAGAAGTCGGCATAGAGGACAGCCAGGAAGGTGCCGTCTGCATCGAAGACTTCATAGGCTTCCACATCCGGATGATAGACCTCAATTCCCGGTTGCAGCTTGAAGCGGATGCCGTAGAGCTTGGTCGCAAGCCCGAAGATGCCGTCCTTCACCTTCTCCAACTGGAAGTAGGGGCGGAGCATTTCGCTGTCGATGTTATGCTTTTTGAGCTGGAGTTTGTGGCTGTAATACGCCCAATCCCAGGCTTCCAGAGGTGCGTCGGAGGTCATTTCCTCCAGCTCGGCTTTCGCCACAGGCATGTAGGCCTCGTAGAGTTTCTCAATGAGGTCGTTCACTCTGGCCGTCGTCTCTGCCATTCTGTCCTTGAGAGCATAGTCGGCAAAGCATTTGTAGCCGAGCATCTTGGCCAGCTCCTGGCGCAGATTGACGATGCGACGGACGATTTCCCTATTGTCCGAACTGTCCCCTTTGCAGCAGAGTGTATTCTTGGCGAGGTACATTTTCCGACGCAGTTCCCTGTTGTCTGCGAAGGTGAGAAACGGGCCGTAGGAGGGAGCGTGAAGTGTGAAGAGCCAACCTTCCTTTCTCTTCTCTTTGGCTGCCAGCGAGGCTGCATCCTTAGCGGTGTCAGGCAAACCTGCAAGGTCTTCCTGCCTGGTGATGTGAAGCTCGAAGTCGTTGGTCTGTTTTAGCTCATTCTGAGAGAATTGCAGACCGAGCTGAGCGAGCTCTGTCTCTATTTGGGCAAACCTCTCTTTGCCTTCTTTGTCGAGCAAAGCACCACTTCGAACGAAGCCTTCGTATGTGTCTTGCAACAATTTCTCCTGTTCCTTGTCCCTCACTTCATGCCCCTCATAAACCGACCTTATGCGGTCGAACAACTTCTCGTTGTGCATGATGCGGGCATAGTGCTCTGTAAGCATCGGCGAGAGCTTCTGTGCAAGCGCGTCCATTTCGTCGGAAGTGTTGGCACTTACGAGGTTGAAGAAGAGGCTCGTCGTCCTTTCGAGCAGTTCGCCGGTTCTTGGCGCGATAGTGTTTTCGAAAGTGGGCGGCTCCGGATTTCGGACAATAGCCTCGATGGCTTCGTCTTCCTGCTTCATTCCTTCGATGATGGCCGGCTCGTAGTCCTCCAGCCTGATCTGGGAGAAGGGAGCAGTCCCGTGAAGCGTCTCGAAATCCTGTGCGAGTAATATGTTCATGCTGTGTTGGTCTTTTTGGCGTACGCTTTTGCTCAACTCATGCAGGCTAGTTGCTTGCTGCATCATGATAAATCAATTGCTGCATCATGAATAATCAATTGCTGCATCATGATAAATCAACGAACGCCTGCTGGAGTGTTTTGTATTGTCACATGTTAAACGGGTTAATCATTCGTGTTGAATTGAGAGGAATTGGCGGATGTCTTTTATGGCGAAGTGTTCTCTGCCGAGCCGGATGCTACCCGCTTCGTCCAATCGGTTGAGGAGTCGGGAGACGATGAGTCGGGAGTCGCCTGTGAATCGGGCCAGGTCTTTCATCTTGATGCTTATCTCAACTTCGCCTTCGCAGTCGGGGAAGAGGGTTTGGACGAAGTGCTTCAACCGTTCTTCCACGCTCCCCAATTGGTGGGGACGAAGTGCCGCAGCCCTTTTCTGAGCGATGGCCGAGAGGGTGTTGAGAAGGTTCAGCCGGAAGACTTCGCTCTTCATCAGATGGCTGTTAATCAGGCTTTTCCGTATGCCCAGCATCCTGATTTCGGTCTTTGCCCTGTAGGTGTATTCGTATGTGGGATTGAGTCCGAAGAGCCTGTCCACTTCGATGACAACCGGAGCCCGTAGGATGGAGCGAATCGCAAAGTTCCCGTCGGCCGAACGATGCTCGCGAAGCAGCTCGCCCTCAACAAGGTAAAGCAGCTGCGTGCAATTGTCTCCTTGTTGGATTAGCGGCAGTCGGGAGGCAGGAAACTCGTCCAAGTCGAGCCGCAAGGCATCTTCCCAGTTGAGCAATTCCGTGCTGCTGATGCCCTGAAGCAAAGGCAGCCGGGTGAGAAGTGCGTATCGAGTGCTGAGGTCCTGCATCCTGTTCATTCTATGATTAAGTTCTTGAACCCTTCCGTACACCAGGTCTGGTAGTTCCCTTGACGGTCCGAGTAGATGAAGTAGGCTTCCAGTTGTGGCTGTCGCAGCAGGACTTGCTTCGCACCCTCCAATCCCAGAACCATGAACGCCGTTGCGAATGCGTCCGCTTCTGCGCAGGATGGTGCCATCACGGTGCTCGAAAGGATGTCCGATTGGGCTGGATAACCTGTCTTGGGATTGATGGTGTGGGCTATCTTTTTGCCATTGCTGATATAGAAGTTCCGGTAGTTTCCGCTGGTGGCAATGGCTTTGCCGGAGAGCGATATGATGTCCTGCAATTCCATATTTGTCGAGGTGGAGTCGTCATCGGGCTTGTTGATGCCGATTCGCCAAGCCTCTCCTTTCTCGTTCAGGCCCTCGGTAACCACCTCGCCGCCTATCTCGACCATGAAGTTCTTGATGCCCTTGCCTCGCAAGACATCTGCGGCTCTGTCCACTCCGTAGCCTTTCGCAATAGCACTGAAGTCGAGGATGGAGAGCGGATTGTCCTTGATGAGTTTGTCGTCTTGGAGATGGATGTGGGAAAGTCCGACGAGCGAAAGCAGGCTGTCCACCTGCATGGAATTGGGCATCTGGCCGCTTTTGAAGCCGAAGCCCCATGCGTTTACAAGCGGAGCAACTGTGGGGTCGAAGGCTCCGTCGGTAGCCTTGTTGACGGAAAAGGAGAGCGTTAGGACCTCGCTCAGCATTTCGTCTGTTCCGTCGGTCTCGCCCCCGTTGATTAGGCTTATTGTGCTCCTGGGGTTGAACATCGAGAGGGAGGCATCGACTCTCGCAAGTTCGGCCTCAATCTCTGCCTGCAGGTCTTTGTCATAAAGGTACTTGGCATGATAAAGCGTACCGAAGATGGTGCCTTCGTTGCTGAGCATCGAACAGCGGGCACTCTGCGAGGAATGCCTGAGATACAGCAGGCCGACAATTGCCACAACTGCCAGCAGGGCTATGTATAACTGTCGCTTTCTCATGTTACGACTTGTCTTTCTTCTTGAAATTGAATGTGCCTTTGCCTACATCGAAGATGAGATTCACCGTTCCTCCCCAGCCATTACTGTCGTTCTTGCCAAAACCGGGAATGAAGTAGGGGTTCCCCTCTTCCGGACATTTCAAGCTGAGTCGGAACTTGTAGCGCATGCTCCAGCCAAGCCGGATGAAGCGCCATAGCTTAGTCTCAACGGCCACACCGAACTCGAGCCATTGTCCGGTTGCCTTTTCGCCATTCAGATTCAGGGGAACAGTAATCAAATAAACGGGGTCGGTGAACGTTTCGTTACCAACATCATACTTGAACGAGCTGAAACCATAGCGGATAAGGCCGAAGATACGGTTGCCGTTGTGCTTCTTGTTGAAGTTGTAATCGAGTCCGAAACGCATGTAGGGCGAGGTCGTGCTGAATGTGTTGCCGGTCTCTCCTCCCTTTCTGCTACAGTCTCCTATGCCGAGTTCCGCAACAGGGAAGAACTTGTCGAGAATGTTGATTCTTGCCCCCACCTCCATGTTTGCAAACTTGGCTCCCACGGCTTTCATGGCGAAGCCGACAACATCTGCACTGACCGCAACGCCGCTCAGCAAAGGTTGTTTCTCCTTTTTCTCTGGCTCTTGAGCTTGCAGAGGGAAGCAAGTCAGGCTAATCAGCGTCAGGAAACAAATGAATCTGCAGGTTCGTGGTAAGTTCATAGTTCACTGAAGAGCGTATGACGGTAATGGATTTGATGAACTCATTCGTGTTGCGTACACTTTGGATGGTGTGGAAGAGCGTCGTCGGACAGTCGGGCGATTCGTAATGAACCTGGTTTGTCTTCGTTATCCAGACAGTATCTTGTATGAAATACTCCTTGCCTATCACCGTAAAGACCAGCGTGTCTTCGTCTTGCCAATAGCTGAGAGGAAGGTTGAGCGAAGCCGTGCCGACAGAACGATTCAGCAGAGTAGGGCCGTTCTTGCCGGAAGTGATGGTGAGCGTGTCGTTGATTTTTGCTTTTTCTCCCTCTACGTCGAATGCAGCGTAACAGCCCACATAATTGTATAGGGTGCAATCATACGACTCGCATGCAACGAGTAACAATAATCCGGACAACATGACGAAGAGCCGTTGCTTCATATTTCTTTCTCAATCTGATAGTTGTTGCGCTCAGGAGCATTACGGCTGATGAGCTCTCCGAGGAAGCCTGCCACGAAGAGCTGGGTGCCGAGAATCATCATCGTAAGTGCAATGTAGAAGTAAGGACTGCGGGTGACAAGAGGGTGGGGGATGCCTTTAGCCATGCAGTAGAGCTTTGTGCCGCCCACAACACACACGGCCAGGAAGCCGATAATGAACATCAAAGAGCCGATGAAGCCGAAGACATGCATCGGCTTGAGCCCGAAGTTGTTCAGGAACCAAAGCGAGAGCAGATCGAGGTAGCCGTTCACAAAGCGGTTGAGCCCCATGAACTTCGACTTGCCGAACTTGCGTGCCTGATGATGAACCTTCTTCTCTCCAATCTTGTCGAAGCCGGCATTCTTGGCGAGATAGGGAATGTAGCGATGCATCTCGCCATAGACCTCAATGTTCTTCACCACTTCTTTCCTGTAAGCCTTCAGGCCACAGTTGAAGTCATGAAGGTTGTGTATGCCGCTCACCTGCCTTGCTGTCGCGTTGAAGAGCTTCGTGGGAATAGTCTTCGAGAGCGGGTCGCCTTTGCTTCGATTCATCTTGTAGCCGCTCACCAGGTCGTAACCTTCCTCCTTTATCATGCGGTAAAGCTCTGGAATCTCATCGGGAGAGTCCTGCAGGTCGGCATCCATCGTGATGACCACATCGCCTTTCGCTGCACCGAAACCGCAGTAGAGAGCAGGGCTCTTGCCATAGTTGCGGCGGAACTTGATGCCGTGAACCGCATCGGGATTCTCTTTCTTGAGTTCCTCAATGACTTCCCAAGAACGGTCTGTGCTACCGTCGCTGACGAAGATAACCTCGTAGCTGTAGCCATGATTCAACATTACACGCTTTATCCAACCGAAGAGCTCGGGAAGCGACTCGTCTTCGTTATAAAGAGGAACAACAACACTAATGTCCACCATTTCCATTTAAGATTTGACTGTTTACGATTTATTGTTTAAGTCTTTCCCTTTTTGCGGGGACCTCACAGGGAGCGCCGCTATGAGAGAAACAGGCAGAGCCAGGAGGATATTATAGAATGTCAGCTGAAGCACGATGTCTTTAACTGTCATCGACTGCACTATCTTCTGCACATCATCCAAGTTCGCTTCGGGCATCATCTTTTGCCAAAGCTCACGATACTCCTCGCTTTGCATCGCAGTTCCCAAGAGAGAATGCAATCTTCCGCCATCGAGCCAGAGGAAGTAGGCATATTGGACCGCATCCGTCAGCAAACCAGCAAGCAAGCAAGTCACAAACGAAAGCCGAAGGATATGCAACCAACTTACCGAAGGATACAGCCGTCGGTAGTTCGTCAGCTGTTTGTAGAGAGTGTAGATACTGACGATTCCCAATGCAGTACTCAGCATAGAAAGCATCGGATAGCTGGTTCCATACATTGTGCAGAGGAAGCTTGCCGACCACATCAATCCTATAGGAAGAGCCATCCAGCCAGCCACTTCAATCGTCGATGGTATTTCTTTCGTTTCTAACATTAGGCATATAATGAGCGTGCAAAGATATGAAATATATTATATAAATAAGGTATAAGAAGCAAAAAAAACGCCTTAGCAAATAATTTTTCACTTTTCACTTTTCACTTTTCACTTATTTGTTGTACCTTTGCACCCGCAAAATCATGGGAAAGTCCTATACGGCATGCTCCTTGCGAATCCCCCAGGGCTTGACCGCAGCAAGGGCAGTAGGTTGTAGCGGCGCGATATAGCAAGCTTTCCCACCCGCCTCTTTAGCTCAGTTGGCCAGAGCACGTGATTTGTAATCTCGGGGTCGTTGGTTCGAATCCGACAAGAGGCTCAGAAAACGCAATTAGAGAGTTCTTAAAAGAGCTCTCTTTTTGTGTTTATAAAGGCCTGATATTCATATATAAATATCGCATTTTCAGTGATTTGTGAGGGTTAGACGAGGCAAATGTTTAACTCGCATCAAGAGCGACACAGAAAGACGGAAAAGGACAGAAAACGACATTTGTGTACATCATTTTGTGTACATTCATCGGCGATGTACACAAGTTGTGTACACAAAATGTACACAAAACGCACTTATTCCGTTGACAATGTGTAACTTAGGATGCCTAAAAAACGCAAAAAAATGCAGCAAAAAAACGTATCAGTCATTTTTGACAGGAAGGGTGTCGCGGCAAAGAAAGGACGTGGCAAAGTTGAGATTAGGGTTTACCTTGATAGGAATGTTCGTAAGTACATTGTTGTCGGCTCAACTACAAAAGCAGGTTGGAAAACCTATCAGCACAGCAGAGAACTTGAGCTTCAGCTAGAGCACTATGAGGAAATTGTCCGTGCCATGAGGATTCTTGGTGAGGATTTGACTATCGAAAATTTCAATGCCTATATTGAAGAAGAGAAGTGTAAAAAAGTTAAAGAAACTCCCCTTGAACGAGATTTCATTGAATTCATGCGTAGTGAAATCAAACGTGAAAAACTGCGGGAAGGCACATTGCGTCACAAAAAACTTGTTCTTGATACCTTAGTGTCCTATGGTAAGATCAAGACAATAGCTGACCTCACTCCTGCCAATATCCGAGCCTTTGACCGTTGGCTCCACGACACAGGAGAGCGTACAGAAGTAACTATATGGAACTATCACAAGCGCATCAAGAAGTACACTCGCATTCTGAAGCTCAATGAAATTATAGAACATGACCCTTATGAGTATTGCAAGATTTCTCGTGGGCATAGCAAGCCAAGGACTCCGCTAACAGAACAGGAATTACTGAAAATGCGCAAGGTACAGTTAATAGACAAGTTAGACCGCGTGCGTGACTTATTTATCTTTGCAGCCTATACTGGTATGGCTTATGCAGATGTACAACGCTTTGACTTTAAGAAAATGACACACAAAATTGGACGTCTGTACTACATAGACAGTGAACGCTTAAAGACAGGAACAGAGTTTTATACACCCATTTTGAAACCAGCCATGGATGTCTTGAAGAAATACGATTTCAAATTGCCGAAGATAACGAATCAGAAGGCGAATGACTATCTTCATGTCATTGAGGTACAATGCGGATTCAAGAAGAGTCTGACCTTCCATTTGGCTCGTCACAGCTTTGCCACATTGGCCTTAGCCCATGACGTGCCAATAGAGGACATTTCACGGATGTTAGGCCATAGTGACATAAAAACGACTCAAATTTATTGTAAGATTCTGAAGACCACAGTTCAACGACATTCTGAAGTTCTGGCTTCATCCATACTCTAGAACATCTGATAGCAGACAAGCTTCAACACACGCGACCTTCCTGTTTCGGCAGAGAAGGTCGCTGCTATCTTCTCAGCCAGGTACTTCTTGCCGTGAATGAGGAAGATGCTATGCACATCGGGTACAGTATCAGCTAGGAACGAAAATGTGAACTTCCGCTGCTGATTCACGAAGAAATGCGTAGTCCTTGTGGTAGCCATTTCCTTGCCAGTCAGCCGCATGGAATACATATTGTAAGTATAAGTATTGTCAGGCCTCACTTCATGCCTGTCCACATACGGGTGCGGCATTTGCGGATGATACTTGATGTAAGTGCCATCCCAGAAGCCCACATGAATCTTGTCGAAGTACTCCTCCTTCTTCTCCTGTTCTCCGATGGCAAGCGTATTGACAGCCTGCGTCTGGTTCTCATCCCTGTCTTCCGCATCTTCCACGTCATCCCCCAGCGTGCCGCAGTCAACAAATAGCATACTGCCATTTACTTCGTCTGTAAAGTCAATACAAGCCGGCACGATGCCCAGCTCCACCACATCAGCATTGTCATTGCCGTTGAAGATGCGTGGCCTGAACATATTGACAGGCTGGATGTGCATGTAGTGGTGAATGACATCCCCAACAGTCTCAGTATGGTCACACTTCAGCACGAAGTGCGTATCTTCCTCCCTGCAATAGTGGATGTAGCGATACTGCCATGCATTCAGAGGACCGGCACAGACAAGCAGGCTATTCAGCTGACTCTTCATAGCAGCGTAATTGGCGTAAACCTGTATCGGAAGACAAGAAGTAGCCCAATCGCAGGAATAGAACTTCCACATGTGATGTTCACAGTCCTGATAGGCGATGTTCTTCTGCTCCACATAGCTGTCCTTGATATCCTCCTCCTTGGCAATCTCCACCGAGTGACTGTCAAGGACCTCGTCAATCTGCACTATATTCATCCCGGCAAGAACCCCCTCATTGAATGAGAACGACACTTCCCCTGCCTTGTGGTCAATCTCGAAGGTGCCATTCAGGAACAGCTCCAGCTGCTCCAGGAACTCGCTCACCGTCCAATGCGGCAGAATCTGATTCATGTAAGGCATGTGCCACACATAAGGAAAAGCCTGGCAGATGATAAGGTTAGAGAATCCCGAGTTCTCGATGGCAGAAAGGTCATAGTGATAGCCAGAGCGAGAAAGCACCTGCCTGATGACCTCTATAAGGAACGGAAACCCCACGATTGGCGGGTCATAGGAAGGATCTCCCCCCTGATAGTAATAGATAGAGCCATACGCACCCATCGGATTCTGAATGTTTCCGGACGTATTGTTCACCCACGGCGGGCAGACATATCCGAGGTAATTGCCATCTCGCATCTGCTCAGCATAGGGCCGCAGATAATGCGAAGCCTGCCAGTGCGCCTGATCATGCAGAGAAGGCATCGACAGCTCATTGATATAGATGTCATCAAGGGAAGAGTGATAGTTAGATGCAGAGCGCCCTTCCAGGAACTGCGTCTTCACTTCAGAGTCAGAGACAGACACGATAGACACAGAGCCGTACTTATGGAAGTCCTGGTCATGTATCTCACAGTCCAGCAGCTCCGTATCGAAGTTGAAGTCCTTTCGGTAGATGTGCCCGAATATAGCGATGTTCTCAGCACACCCCTTGATAGGAAACGTAATGGAGAGCGTATAACTGTCTGCCCCCGTGAAGTAGTGGTTCTCGGAGATGAAATCAAACGAAGTGCCCTTCTTCAGGACAGCACGTTGCTTATTGATAAGAATAATCATGAACGACGAGATTTAGGTGTTTTGTTACGAATCAGTTTGTCATATTCATCCTGTGCCTGCTTCATGCCTGTCTCTCCCGTCACGGAGTTGACAGTCAGGAACGGCTCATCCAGTCTGTCCCGAAGAAGGCGTATCGTTTCAGCCAATCCATTGTCCTCGGTATTGGCAGGCGCATTCTGCACAACCACCTGCTGCGGCACATTCTGAGAGCGTACAGCAGAATCTGCCAATACATGCGGAGCCGTAATCGTACGCGACACATCATTTGCATTAAGTCTTCCGACAGTGTTTGTCTTCTGCGCATAGTCCAACGCTTCGAGTAATGGCCTTGCCACAGGACTTTTGACGAGCTCCTGCGAAGCCACCCATTCCCCGGCGTGTACGATGCCGACAGGCTCATCCTTCCGACCAGCTGGCGTAAAGCCACCAGTGGCATAGCCCTGAGCTTCCGAAGCCTGCTGTTGCTTCTTGATGGCTGCAATCTGTATCATACCAGCAGCTATTGCCATAGCAGCCGCTATAGGCGCCATCACAAAGCCCACTACAGGAATTGCCGCAGCCGAGCCGTAAGCATTGATGGCATTCGTGGCCGTCTGAGCCACAGCCTGAATCACCTGCATGGCAAACATTTTTTTGTTCGCCTCGTTCTTGGCTTTGGCAATCTCCTTCTCTTTTTGCTTCTCCAGCTTCTTGACCTTGTAGTTGTTACCTTCTGCAAGTGAAATTTCCCTGTCATACTTCTTCTCGATGCCGGCAGTCTGAATCTGCAGCTCAGCCTGCACGATGGTAGTCAGTTGCTGGAAGATGCTGCTCATGCCCGATACAAGCGTATCGAGCGTACCCGATACAGCCTGTCCGAAGTCCGACTGTAGGAATGACATCATATCATCATTCCAACCCTGGAGGAAGTTCTTGTTAAGTTCTGCCCCCTCGATGTTGTACTGCTCCATGAGCGCAATCCGCGCCTTTTGGAACGCCTTTTCGATGCGCAGCTTCTCCTTGGCATTGCCCTCTGCAGCCAGCACCTCCTTGTGATACACCTCCCGCAGGAGAAGCAGGTCAGCATCATACTTCGCACGACGCTCCGCAGGATTGTCCCCGAAGTATTTCTCCTTCATCTTGGCAAGCGCATCCTGATGACGCTTCTCAGCCTCTTCATACTCCTTCTGATGCTTACGCTGATTGGCAAGAAGCTTGTCCTGCAGAGAACGCTGCGCCTGAAGCTGCTCCTTGGAACCCTCCTCATATAACTTCGTCATTGTGTTTAGATGGCGAATCTCCAGCTGCTCTATGGTTTCCTCATAGACAGCATATGAAATGTTCCCATCGATGTAGCGCTGCTTCTGCACAGCCATCACCTCATTATAGAGCGCTTCCTCTTCCTCGACAGTCGTCTTTACAGCCTGCTCCGACTGTTTCTTCAACGCCTCGTAGTATGCAGCCTCAATGGAAAGGCGTTCGTTCTCAGTCAGGTCCGTATGCTCCAGTTTCTGCTTGTTGAACTCCACCTCAATCTCCTGCATCCGCTTGGTATAGTCAAGGAAATTCTTTTCTCCCTTGGCATAGGAGATACGATTCATTGCCTCTTCCCGCTGTTTCCATTCGGCTTCAGCAGCGAACTTGTCTTTGGCACTCTTGCCAGCTTCATCGCTTCCTCCTCCAGCACCAGACCCTAAACCACCATCATCGCCATCAGAACCACCATTCCCGGCAGTCATATTGTGAGCCTTGTCAGACAATTCCTGATTACGGGCTGAAAGCGAATCAATGATGCCATTAAGCTGCCGCACCTCTGCATCCGCTTCTTCAAGGCGTTTCTTGAAGACACGATAAGCAGTAGGTGAAGCGTTAGCCCTGCCAGCCGCTTCTTCAGGACTCATTCCACCCATTTTCTCATTGGCATAGGCATCAAGCAGATTGTCAGGAGCCTCTTCCTCCACCTTCTGAAGCCTTTCCTCAGCACCAGGCAGTTTAGCCAGTGCAGCATCAATCTTAGCCTTGTTCTTCAACTGCTCCACATAGATAGCCAAGACTTCCGCATTATGACCTATCAGCTTGCCTTCCTCAGACAAGCTGGCATGATAGTCAGGAATAATGCTCTGAAGCTCCTCGATGGCCTTACGCCTGCTGTGTATGCTGGCCGTCTCATCCTCGATGACAATCTTGAGGATTTCAATGCGCTTGACATCCTCAGCCGTATTAGTGCGGGCCTCCTTCTCAATGTCAGCAAGCAGCTTCTGCGCCTTGCTCTGCCTGTTTAGTGAAGCCACTATAGCCACCCCTGCAGCCACGACAGCGGCAGCAAGGAGCGCATACACATTAGTCAATGCAGCCCCATTCTTCTTCAGCTCACCCATTAGCAGATTCTCCCGGGCCCAATTACCACTCAATCTTGCCATTGCCACCTGCAGAGCAAGATGAGCCGTTTTGAGATGTGTCACCACCACAGCGTAAGCCTTAGAAGCAGCCGTTGTGATGGCTACCCAGGCATTATGTGCTTTTAACCTGATAGTGCTCAGATTGACAGCCACGTTATAGGCAACAATAGCAGCCGTAAGCGAGAGAAGTGCCACCCTGTGTTCCGATATGAACGACACCGTCGTACTGAGGAACCTAAGCGTCAATGACGTAGAAGTATAGACATGGCGCATGACAGGCAGCAGCTTCTCGCCCAGCTCAATAGCCAGCTCCTTGATACGCTTCCGTGCCTTGTCAAGATCAGCCTGCACCGTATTGTTGAAGATTTGGTACTCATTCGTGGCTGATGTCGCCTCCTTGAAAGCCTTGTTAGCCTCCTGTGTTTCCCACTTCACCATGTCAAGATGCTCAGCCAGCGTAGAGAGCACCTGCGACATACGGACACCATCCATGCCAAGGTCCTTGAACATTGGAGCTAGGACAGCGAGGCCATCCGCAGATCCCAGGTCGTGAATGCGCTGCAGGAACATCATCAAGCCCTCGTAGGTGCTCTTCTTGAGTGTTTCCGTGAACACCTCCACATCAAGGCCGACCTGCTTTGCAATCTCCCGAGGCTTTTGGAACAGATTCATTGTCAGCTTACCGAGAGCAGAAGCCGACATCTCCACCTTCTGACCATTGGCATCCAGCGTAGCGCCGAAGGCCAGGAGTTGAGGAATCGTAAGGTCTGCCTGCGCACCTACACCAGCCATTCGTTGTGCGAATTGTACTAGATAAGGCTTAGATGCCGTACAGTTCTGTGACAGCACATTCACCGTAGAACCCACTGCCAGCATCGCATCGCGTGTCCCCATCAGCTCCGACACCCCGAAGATGTCCGTCAGCTTGGCAATCGTCTGAGTGGCCCCCTCACCGAGGTCAACCAGCGCCACATTGATGATGTCCGCAGCCTCCACATATCCCTTCACATCTTCGAGCGTGTTCTTACCCAGTCGTCCCGCTTCCTGTG
>JAEEGI010004787.1_pt1 | contig 31484 bp, 22 predicted proteins | sample 8958751 | NCBI WGS metagenome assembly JAEEGI01 (sample SAMN16246545, study PRJNA631951) | gut metagenome | biome: gut microbiome; feature: rumen; material: KS-attached | host: Bos | place: Iran: Karaj | collected 2018-10 | reverse complement strand
CACGGAACTGGATCTTGAAGTTGTCCACAATGGTGTGGCACATGGCATTGACGCGGTCACACACGTTGCCGCCGACGATGACAAAGGGCTCGTCATAGAGTTTGGACTGCTTCTTCATCAGCTGATAGACTTCCATGGTCTTGGGCAGCGTCTTGAATTTGGGAGACGTCAGCAGCGGGTCACCGATGGTGTATTTGGCACCATGACTCGACCCCTGGTCGCAAAACACCTCGTCGGGGTACCAGGCGCCTTGCACGACAAAGTCGCGGTAGTTTTTGAACCAGCGCACCAGACTCCTGGCATACCGCTGGACTTCTTTTGGGTTCTTTCCACGGCCTTCGGTCTCAGGGATATTTCCCATATCCAGGCGTTTCATGGCCATCATGGCCAGCCATGCATGAGTATATTTCTTCATAACGGTAACAAAAAGAATCAGTCGGGTTAACTCTGAATGAACAGAGGTTTGAATGACAAAGATACTCAATCATCCCGAACCATCATTCACCATTTACGGTCTTTTTTGCCGTTTTGATGAAAAAACACGGCAAATAGTCTTGCGAAATGTGGAATGTTTCCTAATTTTGCCAAAAACCTATAGAAGATATGAAAAAGATCAATGTTACCTTATTTGCAGTGGTGCTGTCGACCATCTTCAGCATCGCCGTAGCCCAGCAGAGCTATCCCAAGGATCTCTTTGAGTACGCATTGGAGTGCAGCGTGCCGCGTGAAATCAAATCCCCAAAAATCGGCGACTTCGTCAACGCTTTTCTCAGTTTAGATGAGACCAGCGAGGTTTTAGGCACGCTTCAAACGGCGTGGGGCCACTATCTGCGTCACGAGCCGCAGGAGCCCTGTTATCAATTCACGATTGATGAGAAAAACGGATATGTCCAGTACATCTTCAATTCGCAGCTGTGTGATGATTTCAATGAAGACGACGTCGTCTCAAAATCCACTCACGAGATGTGCTACTGGAACTGTGCCGACGGGAAGCACAAACTGATTGCCGAAAACTTTGTCGGCACACTCGACGGCAAGTATATCATCGGCCAGTATGACGGCATCAGTTTCTTTCTTTATGATAACGCCACACATGAGATTTATCCGGTCAGCGCCGAAGACATCGGTGCCTATGTGGACCCGGTAATCGATGAGTCCAACTTTGAAACAGGCGAACAAATGACGATGAATGATGAGACGGTCAGAGTTCATCGATTGCCCAAACAAGGAAAAGACATCGAAGTCGAGATTTACTCCGGAACCCGGAAAACCGTCACCCGCCTGGTATGGGATGGCATGCGTTTCAAGCAGCAATAATATGAAACCATACCATATCCACCATAGTCTTGTTTGCCTGATTCTGTCACTTTGCTCCTGTTTGGGCGCCCAGGCTGTGGAGCTGAAGCCGCAAGGCGCATCGATCGATGACATCGTGCCTGCGGGCTGGCTGCACGAGGAGGTATCGGGCGACCTGAACAAGGACGGCATCACGGACCTTGTGGTAGTGGCAACGCCCGATTATGCCGAAAACATGCAGACTCGTGACGACGGCTACGTCTTTAACTTCAACCAGCCCATACTTGCCATCTACTTCGGCACGGCACAAGGCCAGTTCCAGCTGTGGAAACAATATGACAACGTCATTCCCGCCGATGAAGACGAGTTTTGCCGTCACGAAGCCAACCTGGAGATTACCTCACGCGGCGCCCTTCACATCACCATGCAGCTGTGGTGCAGCATGGGCAGCTACGGCACCACGACCAACAGCTATACCTACCGCTACCAGAATGGTGATTTCTACCTCATCGGCACGGACAGCGAAGAAATGAGTCGCAACACGGGAGAAACCACCGTCGTCAGCGAGAACTACCTGACGTGGAAACGCCAGGTGACACAGTCCAACGCATTCAATGAGGAGCCAGCCACCGAGAAGTGGAGCCGGCTAAAGAAAAAACAGCTCGAAAAACTGGGCGCCCGAGAGCTGTAACAACCCTTCAGCTCCCCTAAAACCTAAAGCCTAAAACCTAATAATCAACATTCAACCGGGCTTGGACGGTGCCGTCGCTCAGGTGCTTGACGCTGATGTAAAGGCCATCAGGAGACTGGTTCCCACGCAGACTCATGCCCGAAATCGTGTAGTAGTCAGTGTCCTTGACCGTAACTGCCTCACCGGTGACGTCCTCGAGCGCATCGCTCCCCCACTCGATATCCTCTAACTCAGGCATCTCGCTGGGTTTGAGCGAGTTGCAAGTCATCATATAGACACCCATGTTGCCATATTTCAAGTAGTTGGCCTTGCTGTCAACAGTCCACATGGCCACATTCAGGCCCATGTTGTGGAAGGTCTTGACGGTGTTTGCGTCGAAGTTGCCGATAGAGATGCTGGGATGGAGGCCATATTGATGGCACCACTCCTCGTTGCCCTCCCAGTTGGCGTTGCACAGCCACTGGCGGGTGAACTGCGGATAGTGCTCGGCAATGTATTCCTGCGACTTTTTCATCGACGTGAGGAAGATCACCTTGTCGGCCAGCCCCTGATCGATGACCAGATGGGCCAATCCGTCGAAGTTGCTCATGTCGTTATTGTTGATGCCGGTGGTCCACTTGAGTTCGATGACGGGAAAGACACCTTTCTCGACACAGATGGCCAGATACTCGGCCACGGTGCAGATGTGGCCCGTGTAGGTGACACCGCTGCGGGTCTGGGTGTACTGTTCGGCCTGCAACTCGGCCAGGGTGGCATCGGCAACGGTGAGATTGCCGCCCAGGCGGTTGGTAGTCTCGTCATGGCTGATGACATAGAAGCCGTCTTTGGTCACACGCACGTCACACTCCAGCCCGTCATAGCCGTACACGTCGACGCCGTTGCGATAGGCCTCGGCAGTATTCTCAACTCCGATGTTGCAGCCGCGATGGCCCACAAACAGCGGTTTCCATGCCCAAACGTCGACAGCAAGGGCCAGCATCATCAGCAAGGTAAAAAGTCGTCTATTCATCGTCTTGTTTTTAATTGATTAAAAGATGTGCAAATATACGGTTTTTCAGGCCAAACCGCAAGTTTTGACGGATTACTTGAGGTAGCGGGAGAAGAATTGCCAGATTTCCTCGCCGGTGTCGATGTCTCCAGTGTGCCAACTGTGAACGCCGCCCACGACCTCGTAGAGCCACACGTCGCAGCCCGTCGTGCTGCTGGTGTAGCGGTGCTTGATCACGGGATGGCCTTGGGCACCCTGCAGGCTCTCGACGCGCTCGGTATCCTCATGGGTACAACGGTTTTTAGCTATCCAGTAGCCGATAGCGACAGGCACGGGCAGATAGGCACCCCAGCCACCTTTGTCATCCATGTCGCCCGTCCACTCCGAGACGCGGTCCTCGGTGCCGTGGATTTCCATCAGCGGTATGGGCCGCGGCGCCTCTAGCCGCTCATACATCCATGCCATCGTCAGTCCAGCAATCGGGGCGACAGCTTTGAAAACCGATTGCCTGCTGTAGGCCATCAGGTAACACATCTCCCCGCCGTTGGACATGCCGGTCAGGAAGGTGTTGTCCCGGCTCAGGCGATAGCGTTTTTGGACCTGTCGCGCGATGCGGCACAGGGCTTTGACGTCATCCACTTTCCATCCTTTTTGGAAAGGATAACCCACGTTCCAGCTGGGCTCGCCTTGGGGGTCTTTCAGGCCTTGTGGGAGGCAAACAGCGAAGCCATGACGATCGGCAGCAGCAAGCATGGGATTCTCGCGCCAGATACCCGCGCCATAACCGTGCAGGATGAACACCAGCGGCGCGTCGGGCAGCAAGCCGTCAGGCAGGTACATGGCCATGTGGCGCATGTGACCGTCGACCCTGACCGAATCATCGAGAAACCGTCCCGCATGACAAGGCAGGGTGAAAAGCGACAGGATAATCGCCATCAGGGCCGATAGGAGATTGCGGTTCATGCTTCTTTGGTTTTGGGGAGGACAAGATTGAGGAGAACACCCGCCACAGCGGCAAGGCCGATGCCGCTCAGTGAGAAGGTGCCCATCGGGATGACAGCGCCGCCAATGCCCAATGTCAACGTGATGCTGACAATGATGATACTGCGCGTCTGGTTAAGGTCCACCTTGCTGCGCACAAGGTTCTGGATACCCACCGAGGCGATGGAGCCGAACAACAGCATCATGATGCCGCCCAACACAGCGTTAGGGATGCTTTGCAGCAGGGCACTCAGCTTGCCGATGATGGAGAAAGCAATGGCGGTGCCCGCTGCGATGCGGATGACTGCAGGAGAGGTGATGCGGGTAATCTGCATCGCACCCGTCACCTCGCTGTAGGTGGTCACGGGAGGACCGCCAAACAGGGATGCCGCCAGACAAGCAAGACCGTCGCCCAACATGGTGCGGTGCAGGCCGGGGTCCTTGACAAAGTCCTTGTCGGCCACAGCACTCACGACATACACGTCGCCGATGTGCTCAATCACGGGGGCAATGGCAACGGGTATCATGAACAGGAATGGCTCCCAAGCGAACTGGGGTAACTTGAAATGCACGATACTGTCGGGCAAGGCGAACCATGATGCGGCTGCCACTGCCGAAATATCGACCAGTCCCATGAGACAGGCCACAATATAGCCCACAACGATGCCACAGACCACAGGCACCAGTTTGACCAGTCCTTTACCAAGCACGAGCACCAGAATGGCCGTCAAGAGTGAGATGAAGGCCAGTATCCAGTTCTCTTGGGCCATATTAACCGCTGCGGGAGCCAACGAGAGGCCGATGCAGATGATGACAGGCCCGATGACAACCGGCGGGAACAGACGCTCAATCAGCCGTCGTCCCTGCCACTTGATGAGCGCCGACATGACGAAATAGACCAGCGCCACGCCTGTGATGCCGGCAATCGTTCCAGGCATTCCCCACTGCTTGGAGGCAGAGATGATGGGGGCGATAAAGGCGAAACTAGAGCCTAAAAAAATGGGCACCTTTCCTTTGGTGACCATGTGAAAAATAAAAGTGCCGAGACCGGCGGTGAATAAAGCGGTGGCGGGGTCCAGTCCCACAAGCAAAGGGACCAAGACTGTCGAGCCGAAGGCTACAAACAGGAACTGTATGCCCACAATGGTCTTTCGGGCCAGAGACAGATTAGAGTTTTGCATCAATTAATTGATATAAGGTTATTGGTTTTGAAAGCGCAAATGTATACCGCACAACAGCCGGCAGGACATGAGTCATCGCGGGAGGGATCATTTTATCGCCTTGATGAACCTGGCGGGGACACCGCCCACGATGGTGCGCGGGGCAACATCTTTGGTCACCACGGCACCTGCAGCAACGATGGCGCCATCACCGATAGTCACACCGGCCAGCACCGTCGCGTTGGCGCCAATCCACACGTTCTTGCCGATGTGAATGGGCGCGCTGGTCATCCCGGCACGCAACTCGGGGTCGACCATGTGGTTGAGGGTAGCGAGCACCACATTGTGACCGATGAGAGCACCCTCGTCGATGGTAATGCCGCCCTGATCCTGGAACTTGCAGCCCATGTTGATGAACACGCGCTCACCCACCACGGTGTTCTTGCCGCAGTCGGTGTGGAATGGCGGAAACAGACCCACCGTTCGAGGCACCTCGCGGCCCCACAACTGCTCCAGCAGGTCATGCAGTTCCTCGGGGGTGTGGTAGCGGCTGTTGATCTCGGCGGTGATCCTCAATGCCTCTTGTGACAGCTGGTGAAACAGCATGTGAACGGGTGAACCGCCGCCAATTGGCTGACCCGAGGCCATATACTCCCTGAACTCTTGTATTGTCATGTCTGCGTTCTGTAGTTTTCACGACAAAGATAGTCATAAAAATCTTACTGAAAATAGCAAAAGCGAAAAGAATGGCCTAATTTTTCACCAGTGCCACTTTTTGGCAAAATTGTTCGCCTTGAATGCTGTTTTTTCAAATCAAATGGCCTAACTTTGCAAGGTGATATCAACAAATGGATTAGAACGATGAAAATAACCAAAATTTCCTTACTGATGATGCTGATGTGGCTGTCGCTCACGTCGATGACCACACTCAACTCATGCGCTGCCAACAAGAGACACGTGGGCAGCACCACGACGGACCAACCCGTCGCCAGCTCGCAGGGAACCATCTCCAGCGGCGAAGTTGTACTGGGCGCTGCACGCACCGATCAATATGTGCCGCTGCTCAAGGGTAAACGCGTGGCGCTGTTGAGTAACCAGACGGGTATGGTGGGCGACAAGCACACCCTGGACCTGATGCTGGAAAACAGCGTGAACGTGGTGACGATCTTCTCGCCCGAGCACGGATTTCGCGGCAATGCCGACGCCGGTGAGCACGTGTCGAGCAGCATCGACGAGAAGACGGGCATTCCCATCGCCTCGCTCTACGACGGCAAGTCCCCCATGCCCAGCAAGCAGGTGATGGACGGCATCGACGTCATCGTCACCGACATCCAGGACGTGGGACTGAGGTTCTATACCTATTATGTGACGATGATCAACCTGATGGATGCCGCCGTGACCTACGGCAAGCAGTTCATGGTGCTGGATCGTCCCAACCCTAACGGCATGTATGTTGACGGTCCTATCCTGGACATGACGCTCAAGTCGGGTGTAGGCCGCCTGCCCATCCCCACCGTTCATGGCATGACACTGGGCGAGTTGGCACAGATGGCCAACGGCGAGCGCTGGCTCAAGGACGGCAAGAAATGTGACCTCACTGTCATCCCCTGCCAGAACTATACCCACCAGACGCGCTACACGCTACCCATTGCCCCGAGTCCCAACCTGCCCAACATGCTCGCCATCTACCTGTATCCGTCGATGTGCTACTTCGAGGGCACGACCGTGAGTCTGGGCCGCGGCACCGACTGGCCGTTCCAGGTCTATGGCCACCCCGACATGACCGGCTATGACTTTGAGTTCACCCCCACTAGCCGCTTTGGCGCCAAGACCCCGCCGCAAATGGACAAACTGTGCCACGGCATGGACCTGCACAACCTCGATGCCGAGGAAGTCATCGCCGAGGGCATCAACCTGAGCTACGTGATTGATGCCTACCGCAACCTGACCGCCGGCGGCCACCAGTTCTTCCTGAAGAGCAATTTCTTTGACCTGTTGATGGGCACGACCCGCGTGCGCGAAATGATTGCCGAAGGCAAAACCGCCCAGGAAATCAAAGCCACCTGGCAGGCCGACGTGGAACTGTTCAAAGCCCAACGCAAGCCTTACCTCCTCTATGACGAATAACTCCCTAAACTTTAAACTCTAAACTTCAAACTAAAAATATGACTCCCTGGATTGTCCTTGCCACGATCGTTGGCTATTTTATCCTGCTGTTTATCATCTCGTGGGCCGCGTCGCGCAAGAGCGACACCGCCACTGCCCTGAGCGGCGGCCGTCAAGCCCCGTGGTTCATTGTCGCCATCGCCATGCTGGGTGCCCCCATCTCGGGCGTGACCTTCATCTCGGTACCAGGCATGGTGGTGACCAAAGGCTTCAGCTACCTGCAGATGGCGCTGGGCTTTATCGTGGGCTACTTTGTCATCGCCTACGTGCTCATCCCGCTGTTCTACAAGCGCAACCTGGTATCGATTTACGGCTACCTGGAACAACGCTTTGGCGGCAGCACCCACAAGAGCGGCGCGTGGTTCTTCTTCATCAGCAAGATGCTGGGAGCCGCCGTGCGCTTCTATGTCGTGTGCGTGACCTTGCAGCTGCTGGTGTTCTCGCCGCTGCACATTCCCTTTGTCATCAACGTCATCGTGACTATCGCGCTGATTTTCCTGTACACGCTGCAGGGCGGTGTAAAGACAGTCATCTGGACCGACACGTTGAAGAGCTTCTGCCTCATCCTGTCGGTGGTGCTGAGCATCTATTTTGTCGCCAAGGGCCTGGGTTATGACCTGGGCGGCTTGTGCAAGGCCGTGGCAGGCGACGACACGTCACGCGTCTTCTTCTTTGACAATCCCAAGGAGGGCACCTACTTCTGGAAACAGTTCATTGCCGGCATCTTCATGGTCATCGCCACCACAGGCCTTGATCAGGACCTGATGCAGCGCAGCCTGGCCTGCAAGAACGCCAACGAGTCGGCCAAAAACCTCATCGTGAGCGTCTTCCTGCAGGTTATCGTCATTGCCCTGTTCCTGATTTTGGGTACTTTGCTTGCCATGCACGTGAAGGCTAACGGCATCGCCATGCCCGAGAAGACCGACGAACTGTTTGGCACGGTAGCCTTCAGCGAGGGCATGCCCGTGCTGCTGGGCGTAGTGTTCATCATCGGCCTGATTGCCGCCGCCTATTCGGCTGCCGGCTCGGCACTGACGTCGCTCACCACCTCGTTCACCGTCGACATCCTTGGGGCTGACAAAAAGCAGGACGACAAGGCACTGGGACGCACCCGCCGCATGGTGCACATCGCCATGGCGGCCGGCATGGGCCTGGTGATTCTCATCTTCTACGCCATCAGTAACAGTGACGCCATCAGTGCTGTCTATACGCTGGCCAGCTACACCTACGGCCCCATCCTGGGCCTGTTCGCCTTTGGCATGATGTGCAAGAGCCCCGTGCGTGACCGCCTGGTTCCTGTGGTGTGCATCGCCGCTCCCGTCATCAGCTTCTTTATCCAGATGTGGCTCAAGAACCAGTTTGACTACACCCTGGGCTTCGAGTTGCTGCTGCTGAATGCCGCCCTGACCATGATTGGCCTGGCATTGCTCATCAAGAAGAATTGACAGGCTTTAGACTCTAGGCTCTAAGTTTTAGGATGGCAACTAACAACTAGGGACTAGGGACTAAGAACTAGAAACTAAAAACCAAAAAATGGCCCGCAACCTGATTAACCGCTACGTGTGGCTGGTGGACACCATCAGCCGCTACGGGCGCATCACGCTCAAGGACCTGAATGCGGCCTGGCTGCGCAGCGAAATCAGCGAAGGCAAACCGCTGGCGCGCCGCACGTTTTTCCACTACCGCGACGGCGTGGAGGAGATGTTCGACATCAACATCAAGTGCGACAAGGCCACGTTTGAGTACTACATCGACGATAAGGACGGCGAAGACAACGCCCGGTTGAGGTCGTGGCTGGTGGACTCGGTGTCGATGAGCGGCACACTGAGCAACGCCCGCGACATCAGCAGCCGCATCATGCTCGAGAACGTGCCCTCGGCGCGTGAGCACCTGCCCGTGGTCATCGACGCGTTGAAGCAGAACCGCCGCATCCGCTTCTCCTACAAGAGCTACACGCGCGCCCTGCCCACCGACGGCATCGTGCTGGAGCCTTACTTTGTCAAAATCTTCAAGCAGCTGTGGTACGTCATCGGCCTTAACGTCAAGGACGGCCAAATCAAGACCTACTCGCTGGACCGCATGAGCAATCTGAACCTGCTGCAGGACTTATTTGACATGCCCGAGAACGTGAATCCGTCGGAGTTCTTCAAGGACTGTTTCGGCATCATCACCAACCAGAACAGCGCCAAGCGCATCGTCCTGCGCGTGGAGCCCACCCAGGCCAAGTACTTCCGTGCCCTGCCGCTGCACAGCTCCCAACAGGAAGAAGTGCACGACCAGTACTCCATCTTCACCTACAAGATGCGCATCACCTATGACCTGAAAGAGGAACTCATGTCCCACGGCGCCAGCATCGAGGTGCTGGAACCCCAAGAACTGAAAACCCTCATCCGCACCGAACTCCAACAAGCCCTCAACAACTACAAATAGCAATCTATGAAACGTCAATTATTAGTATTACTGGCATTGTTGCCGCTGCTGCTGGCGGCACAGGTGGGGGATTTGCCCCGCAGCACGCCTGCAGCCGAGGGTATCAGCACCCAGGCGGTCATCAACATGATGGACTCGCTGATGGGCCTGCCCGAGTGTGACATCCACCACGTGATGGTCGTGCGCCACGGCAAAGTGGTCGCCGAGTTACACCCTGCGCCTTTCCGCGCCGAGGACAGCCATACGCTATACTCGGCGAGCAAGACGTTCACCTCGCTGGCGGTGGGCTGTGCCATCGACGACAACCTGCTGCGCCTCGATGACAGGGTGATGACCTTCTTCCCCGACAAGCGCACGGGACGCGTGAGCGACAACATGGCAGCCATGACTGTGCGTGACCTGCTGATGATGGCCTCGGGCGTGAAACCCGACTGGACCATGCGCAACAACAGCACCGATTGGGTCAAGGACTGGCTGGCTAAGCCGGTTGACGACAAGCCGGGCAACCTGTTCCAGTATGACTCGATGTGCACCTTCATGCTCAGTGCCATCGTGCAGCGCGTGACGGGACAGACGATGCTGGAGTACCTGCAAAAGAAACTGTTCGACCCCATGCACATCACTGTGGCCGATTGGGAGACGAGTCCCGACGGCATCAACACTGGCGGCTGGGGACTGCGTGTCCAGGCCAAGACGATGGCCAAATTGGGACAGCTGTTGCTCAATAAGGGCAACTGGAACGGACAGCAACTGGTGAGTGCCGATTATGTCACCGCCGCCTGCTCACGCCTCATCGACGGCGGCGCCAAAGAAACCGTGCCGCCCACCGACGGCAATCAGGGTTACGGCTACCAGGTGTGGCAGAGCAAATGGCCGGGCTCATTCCGCGCCGATGGTGCCATGGGACAATATACCGTTGTGGTGCCCCAAGAGGACCTCGTGGTAGTTATCCTGGGCATGAAACTTTACGGACACGAGGAGCTGGCATGCATCTGGAATCAGCTGATGCCCGGATTGAACGCAGGACCACTCCAACCCGAAAACAAACTGCAAAAACGGTTAGAGAAACTATGCTCATCGGCCGCATTAAAACTGCCTCAGGGCAAAAAAGGAAAGAAGCAAAGCATACTATTGCATTTGAACTCCAACAAATTCGGCATCAGGCAGATAGGCCTATTTGGAGGCAATGGACTCAATACGATGGAAATAGAATATGAAGCCCAGGACAGCGAGGAATATGCTTTGGGCTACAACTCGTGGCGCTATAGCACGCTGGCAGGGTATCCCTATTACTCCATCAACGCCATCAACCGTATGCAGGGTTTCGCTCACGGCTTCACAGCCGCTGGGGCCTATGCATGGACCTCTGCCACGACGTTGGAAATCAAGGTGCACTTTGTTGACTGGATCAGCGGCATGACTTACATCTTTGATTTTGACAAGAACGAGGTAAGCATCTGCGACACTTATCCCAATTCCAAACCTGTCACCATCCCCTTCAGGAGGCAATGATTAAACGTCTTAGCGCCATATTGCTATTTTTCACACTCACCTTCACGGTGGTGGGACAGGTGGGGGAATTGCCTCGCTCCGCGCCCGAGGAGCAGGGTGTGTCCAGTGGATTGCTCAACAGTTTTTTCCGTCAGTTGACCAGCATGCCCGATGTGGATGTGCATCACATGATGGTGCTGCGCCACGGCAAGGTCATCGGTGAATGGCATGCCGCCCCCTACAAGGCTACCGACGTGCACACGCTCTACAGCGCCAGCAAGACGGTGACTGGCATGGCGGTGGGATTGGCCGTTGAGGACGGCTTACTCAAGGTCGATGACAAGGTGTCAAAATACCTGCGCGACAAAATGCCTGCCACACTGTTGCCTGCGCTGGACAGCCTCACCATACGGAACGTGCTCATGATGGCGGCAGGACGTAAAGAGGACCTGAGCATCTTTGAGGGCGACCAGGACTGGCTGACCACCTGGTTTGCCAGCGATTTCCACGGCGTGGGCAAGCAGTTCAACTACGATTCGATGTGTACCCATGTGCTGGCGATGATCGTCACGCGGCTCACGGGCAAGCCATTGCTCGAATATGTGCGGGAACGCATCTTTACCCCGCTGCACATCACCCAATGCGACTGGGAACTCGCGCCCGACAGCGTCGAGATAGGCGCCTGGGGACTGCGCCTGCATGCCGAGAGTCAGGCCAAACTGGGTCAGCTCATGCTGCAAGAGGGCCAGTGGAACGGCCGCCAACTGATCAGTGCCCAATGGATTCACGACATGACACAGCGCCTGATCAGCACCCAAGAAGAGCGTCACATCAAACTGTCATGGACCGAGAGACTGGTGAATGCCCTGCGCAGCATGTGGCACACCATCCGCTCGTGGTTCACGGGCTACAACGTCGATGATTACTACTTGGGCTATGGTTATCAGACCAAGGCCATCCAGCATCCGCGCACCGAATGCTACTTCGCAGCAGGCTATGGCGGACAGCTTATCTATGTGGTGGCCAAACTGGACCTGGTCGTGGTCATCAACGGCCGCGCCGGCAACTATGGCGACGAACTGAACGCCCTCTATTACCACCTCGTGGAACCGCTGCTTGACGAGGAATCGCTACTCAAAGCCGCACCCGTGCATTTGGCCATCGATATGCCGCAGGGCGAAGCCACCCATCCGTTGGAAGACAAATTGATGGGCAAGGCCATCGTTTTCGGTGACAACCTGCTGGGCCTGCAATCCATCCTCGTGGACCGCAGCGGCAACGACCGCCTGTTCACCATGACCGACCGCCGTGGCATCCACCATGCCCTGGCGGCCTGTGGCGAGTGGCGAATGACCACCAGCGACGACCATCCCATCTACATTGTCGAGTGCCGCGAGCAACTGGTGGGCACTCCCAGACCCTTTACCAGTGCGTCCGCCTATGCCTGGCAGGGCGACACCCTGGCCATGCGCGTCGATTGGATTGACGGAGGCGACAACCGCCGTCTGAAAATCATTCCCAATGGCAATCAAGTGACCGTCATCGCCAGCGACAACTTCGACCCCCTGCTCACCGACACCATCGTTGGGGAATTAGGAGTGAGGAGTGAGAAGTGAGAAGTTTTCAGGCAATAGTAACCATACTAACAACTAAGGACTAAGGACTAACAACTCTTGCGCGACATCACCGACATAGCGGACGTGAAACGTCAGTTTCTGGCTCATTTGACGCTGCAAAAAGGCATGAGCCAGAATACCGCTGTCGCCTACAGTGACGACGTGGACAAACTCATCCGTTACCTTGCCGATGCCGGCGTGGGCATCGAACATGCCACGACCGACGACCTGGAACGCTTCATCTGCACCCTGCAGGACGTGGGCATCCAGCCACGGTCCCAAGCTCGCATCATCAGCGGCGTGAAAGGCTTCTACAGGTTCCTGCGCCAGGAGCATTTTATGGATACCGACCCGACGGAACTGCTGCTCACACCCAAAATCGGGCGCCACCTGCCCGAGGTGCTCACCATCGCCGAAATCGACGCCATGATAGCCGCCATCGACATGTCCAAGGCCGAAGGGCAGCGCAATCGCGCCATCATCGAGACGTTATACGGCTGCGGCCTGCGCGTGAGCGAGCTGGTGACGCTCAAGCTGTCCCAGCTCTATCTCGAGGAGCACTATGTCGTCATCCAGGGCAAGGGCAACAAGCAGCGCGCCGTCCCCATCTCACCCGTCGCCATCGAGCAGATCAACCTGTACCTGGAGCAGACGCGTTCCCATCAGGTTGCCCAACGGGGCAGCGAGGACATCCTGTTCCTGAACCGCCGCGGCGCGATGTTGACGCGCCAAATGATTTTCCATATCGTCAAGCAGCTGTGTGAACTGGCCGGAGTGCGCAAGGTCATCAGTCCCCACACCCTGCGCCACAGTTTCGCCACCCACTTGCTCGAGGGCGGTGCCAACCTGCGCGCCATCCAGCAGATGCTGGGCCACGAGAGCATCACGACGACCGAGATCTACGTCCACATCGACCGCAGCCGCCTGCGCGACGAAATCCTCCAGCACCACCCCCGCAATAAAACTTCCCAACAATAGAAAGAACAGGTCATCCTACAAAGGATAGTAACATCCTTTCGAATAGTTCGCCAAAACCAAGTAAAAAATCAAGTTTTGGCGAAATATAACACCTATAAATCCCCAAAACGTAAATATCAGTACAACTTCCGTCAATGGAGTCAAGCACGTGTGGATTGGATAAAAAAGGGGAACTCTATTACCTTTAAATTCTGTTGTTTTTTGTAATTTTGCGGGACATAATAATAGATTGAGAAATGAAAAGACTGTTATTGCTTGCGATAGCGGTGCTGACCCTGGCTGGAACGGCCCGCGCCAACTCGTGGTGGGACAACTATCGCCCCGACAACCGCAACGTGAGACTCACGTCTACCAACCTGCCCATCGTGTGGATTGACGTGAACGGCAATTACATAGACCGTGACGAGCGCATCACGGCCCGCATGAAGATTATCCACAACGGAGCCGGCAGCCTCAACTATGCCGACACGGTGGCCCATCCCGGGCAGACGATCGACTATGAGGGCTATGTGGCGCTGCGATATAGGGGCAGCTCGTCGTTCAGCATGAGCGACAAGAAGCCCTACTCCTTCCGCCCGCTGGACAAGCCGCTCGAGGAGGGTGGCGAGAAGAAGAAGGTCAAAATCCTGGGCATGGGCAAGGACAACAACTGGGCCCTGCTCGCCCCCTATGCCGATAAGAGCATGCTGCGCGACCTGCTGGCCTTTGAGGTGTCACGGCCGTGGATGGAATACACGCCCCAGGGCCGCTATTGCGAGCTGTTCCTGGACGGCATCTATTATGGCGTGTACATCCTCACCGAGGTCGTTTCCCCCGGCAAGCACCGCCTGAATCTGCCCGATCCGGGCGAACAGGGCGACACCATCACCGGTGGCTACATCATGGAGGTGAACCGCACCGACGGTGAAGTGACCCACCGGTCCAAGTACCACCCCGTGAGCAGCTCGGGCACACCGTACAATAACCAGTACATCCATTTCCAGTACAAGTCGCCCGACTACGAGGACATGACGACCGACCAGGTGAACTACATCAACGGGCGCATCGACCAGATGGAGCGAACCTTGTGGAACTACAGGCCCACGGGCGAGACCACCTATCGGGAGTTCCTGGACATGCAGAATTTCGTCGATTACCAGATTGCCATGGAGCTGGGTCACAACGTGGACGGTTACCGCCTGAGCGGCAAATTCTTCAAGCGCCGCGACAGCGAGGACGCGCGTTTCAAGATGGTCGTGTGGGACAACAACCTGTCCTATGGCAACGCCGACTACTATAACGGGTGGCGCACCGACTCCTGGATCTACAAGAACAACAACGTCCTCAACAATGCGGGCGACACCCAGTTAATTCCCTTCTGGTGGTACAAACTCAACACCGACCCCGAGTTCACCGCCGCGCTCAAGAGCCGCTGGGCACAGTACCGCCGCAACAACCTGCGGGAGGACCGCATCATGGCAACCGTGGACTCGCTGGCGAACGTGCTGACGGAGTACGGCGCCGAACAGCGCAACAGCCAGGCTTGGCCCCGCTGGGGAGAGTATGTGTGGCCCAACTACTATATCGCCGACGACTACACCGACGAGATCTCCTGGCTCAAGCAGTGGCTGCACGACCGCATCGCATGGATGGACCAGCAGCTGGGCTTTGACCCCAATGCCAGCCTGCGCGGCGACGTGGATGGCGACGGCAACGTGACCATCAGCGACGTGACGGCCCTGATCGACTATCTGCTGAGTGGCGAGACCCCACCCGAGGCTGCCGACTGCGACCAGGACGGCGACACAACCATCAGCGATGTGACGGCTTTGATTGATTACCTCCTGGCAGGCCGTTGGTGAAACCAAGCTATTATACTATTGAATTTCTAAAAACCGATGATCAAAAATATAATCTGTCTTGTCATTCTGTTGGCAATGTGCCCCGTAACGGCACTGGCCCAACAACATGCCATCGAGAAAGCGCTCCATGACTATAACCGCGCCCCGTCGGCGGAAACCGCCAACCGCTTTTTCGCCCTTCTCGACCAGGAAGAGTTCACCGAGGAAAAAATCCGGTTTTCGACCCATGTGCCACCCGACTCGGTTCGCCAGCAGGTGTGGTACTGGGCTTCGGAGTGGTTCTATGACAAGCAAGATTATACCCAAAGCAAGGATTATGGCCTCAAGGCCCTCAAGCTGTATCATGGCGCCAGCGACACCAAGGCCGATTGCCTGAACTTGCTGGGATGCATCTATGTGCGTCTGGGCGACTTCAAGAACGCGGCAGCCTATGCCAAGCAATGCCTCAATATCGACATGGCCAGTGGCGATCATGACCGCATCTCATCGAGCATGAACACGCTGGCAGGCATCTACATGGCCGCTCATCAAGCCGATGAGGCCGAGAAACTCATCGTCCAGGCCATCAACCATGCCGAGTTGGCCAAGAACCCTGCCCGCAAAGCCGTACTGCTGGGTATGGCTTCCGAAATTTATCACGCGCTCACCCAGGAGGAAAAAGCCCTCGATTACGCCCAGCAGGCCTATGATTTGGAACAGACTCTAGGGCGCAGCCTGCCTGCCGCCTACCGCCTGGACCAGAAGGCATCGGCCCTCATGGGGCTGAAGCGCTATGAAGAGGCCGAGAAGGCCCTGCGCGAGGCCATCCCCGTGATGCGTGAGCAGGGTGACCTGCACTCGCTGGCCATTGCGGCCAACCATCTGGGCACCTGCCTGATATGGCAGAAACGCAACGACGAGGCGTTCCCGTTTTTCCGCGAGGCCGCCGACCTGCTGGTCAAGATGGGTGACCCTGTCAATGAGATGTATTCCCGCCGCGGCTTGTGCCTGAGCCTGTGGGAAAGTGACCCCGACAGTGCCCGCAGCGAGTTGAACCGTTTCAATTTCCTCAAGGACTCGCTCTATACCAGCGAGTCGGCCGAGGCGCTGGCACGCCTCAATGCCGAGTTTGGCAACGACCAGTTGACGATGGAGAATGAGCAGGTGCGCAACGCCCGCACACGCGACCGCATCATTGCCGTGGCACTGCTGTTGCTGCTTGCAGCGGCAGCATGGTGGGTCATCAGGCGACAGCGCCATCGTCAGCAGCAGCACATCAACAAGCTGGTGCGCGAGATTGAGCGATTGAAGGCCGAGAGCGAGGCGGCACGGGCAGCTATGGCCAGCAGCCGAGCCGACATCAGCGATGTTGAAGAAGCCTTGCCCGACGACGAACCCGCCCCGACGATTGTCGGAGTCACCGAGAATGAATTCCTCACACGCGTCATCGACTTTGTCAACGACCATCTGGAGCAGGGGGACTTCGGACTGGAGAATATGGCCAATCACTTCGCTATGAGCGTTTCCACACTGCGCCGACGCCTGCAGGATGCCACTGGCGTTGCGCCCAAGTCCTATATCCAGGCCATACAGATGCAGCGCGCCTGCAACCTGCTCGACAGCGGCCTGCAAATTGCCGATGTGGCGATGCAATGCGGATTCACCGAGCCAGGCAGTTTCACCCGCACATTCAAGCGCGTCCTGGGCCTCACCCCCTCTCAATACCGCACCCGGGCATAACGCCCCTATCTCATAGCCGTCACAAGACTTTACCAATGATGGCACAGCCTCACATTTGATGGATTGGGACACCTTTTTTCTAATACCGAAAAGGATGTAAAAGTATATTTTTAATAAATTTCTGAGAAAAAATAGCCCTTTGCGTTGTTTTTGGTCAAAAATGTTCAGTTTTTTGACCAAAAATGTTAATTGTATTCAATAATAATGTTGTAAATTTGCGATATCGGAAACAACAATTTTTATTAACTTTTAAATCCAATTGCGCTATGAAAAAGATTCTACTGACATTCATGCTGGCAGTGGCAGCACTCACTAGCCAAGCTCTTACTGAGTTTTCGGTAGGTCAACTCAAGTACTACATTGAGACATCTGGCGATGCCTATTGCAACGGCTTGTCGGCCTCAGCTGGCAACCCGACTTCAATCACCATCCCGGGACGTGTGACCTACAACGGTACTACCTACTATGTAACCAATATCGCGACTAACGCATTCAAGGGCAACACCACGCTGCAACAGGTACGCGTGGGCTGGGGTGTTCAACAGATTGGTTCGGCATCCTTTATGGGTTGTACAGCCTTGAAATACGTTTGGCTGCCTAGTAGCACCACCGTCATCTACAATCAGGCATTCCAGAACTGTACATCGATGCTTCAGTTCCAGATTGCTGCGCCGACGCCTCCCACATTTTACGGTGAGAAGACGTTCTACAACATGAGGCAATGCGATGTCATTACTGCCCTGCAGAGCAGCGTGTCCGCCTATAATGCCTCAAGCCAACTGGTTGCTGCCGACAGCAACGGCAGTATCAGCTACAATGGTAATGCAGCCAACGACTTCAATTATAATGGTCTGTCTTGGGTGATGACCAGTGATAACATTCGGGTTACAAGACCTACCGTCACCCTGTGTGGTACAACCGCCACTTTTCTGCCTATAACCAGCGCTATTTATGACAGCACCAACAAGACATATGGCGCCGGGTCTGATCTGGACTGCGATTGGACCGAGATTGCACCCTACGCATGCTATGGCAACTCCACGCTGCAGAAGATCGGTCGCAGCGATACAGGTGTATATTTCCGTCTGAAAAAGGTGGGCGAGTATGCCTTCTACAACTGCTCATCGTTGACCGAAGTCAATATCTCGGCTCAGGAAATCGGTAGTTATGCATTCTATAAATGCACCAACCTGGCTACTGTCAACCTGTATTTGAAAAACAATGAGAGCTACGGCACTCAGTCGTTGGGAGCATTCAGTTTTGCCTACACTGGTGTTACAACACAGTACATCCCCCAGTCATTGAGCACATACAACCAAGGCGCGTTCTCCTATTGCTCCAATCTGACGAAATTCACTGTTAGCAGCAGCAACAACAGTTTTACCGTTGACAATGACATGCTCTATTCCAAGGATTTGACATCCCTCTATCAGTTGAGCGGCGCCAAGATTGGTGTCTCGAGCTTTAATGAGGCGATGACCACCGTTCAGGCTTATGCTTGCGCCGGAAACACAAAGAGCGGGCAAATATCTCTCCATTATGGTGTAAAGAGCATTTATAACTGGGCCTTTGCCGACATGACGTCGCTGCAGACACTGCGCATCCCCAGTTCAGTAACCTATTTCGGCACTTATGCTTTGGGCAACCTGGTCAACATTTATGATCTCTATATCAACAAGACCACGATTCCGTCCAATCTGACCAATACGTCAACTTGCCTGTACAATGCACGCACAGGTGGTCGCCTGCACGTGCCGCGTGGCTGCATCGGCAACTACACGTCCAACTCACGTTGGAATACGGTGTTCAGTGGTGGCAAATATGAGTCGGCTTACGACTTCAGCAAGTACAACAACGGCCATTACCTGTACTACACGGTGACGAGCACCTCCACCTACTCCGATCCCGTGGCCCAGAGCGCCTCGACCAACGGCCAGGTGAAGATTGTCAAGGGCTATCGTGCCTACTATGAAACTCACAGCATCGATAACCAGACCACGTTGACCATTCCCACTACGGTAACCGAGTGCGGCAAGACCTATATGATCACCGAAGTGGATCGCGGTGTGTTCCGTGACTATACCGGCATCAAGTATGTTACCGGTGGTGCCGGTGTCAAGAGGATTGGTGAATTGTCGTTTGCGGGCACGACGGGCTGTACAACAGGCTTTAACATCCCCAACCCCGTGGAGTTCTGCGACTCCTCGCTGTTCAACTGTTGGACGCCGACCATCACTTTGGGTACCCGCCTGGAGCGCATCGGCAATGATGCCTTCCGCCAGAGTGCCGTGCGCCAGGTGCTCATGCCACCCAGCGTGACCCAGATCGGTGCCCGCATTGTGGCTGGCGACCATCAGCTCGACACGATACGGCTCTCGCCCAATATCACCGAGATTCCCACCTGCGGTTTGGGATGGTGCAGCGCGCGATGGATTGTTATTCCTTATGGTGTGAAAAAGATTGGCAGCCAAGCCTTCTTCAGCGATAATTACGGTGGTGGCCTGGATGAGCCTGTGCGCGAAAACGTGGTGGTTATTCCCAGTTCCGTCACTACGATTGCCTCTGACGCATTTGCCTTGGCACGCCACCTTGATGCCATCTTCCTGAATGTGCCCTACGGCGTGTTCACCTCTGTGAAGGGTGACTGGTTCCGCCGCCTTGACCTGGATGCCAGCAACCCTTATGACTGGAGCGGGCACAAGCTATATGTACCCGCCGGGCAGCTTGAGCAGTACCGCAACGACTCCGGTATCAGGCAGTGCTGGAACCGAGGTGATATCCAGTGCGGTGCCTTCGACTTCACCACCGACAACAACTTCTGGAGCACGATGTACCGCATGACGGTCGTTGACGCCACCAACAAAAAGGCCAAGTATGTCTATAACTGGGGCACCAACAGCTCCTCTGTTTATGTCTCCAACACCAAGACAGACCACAACAGCGGCATCACCTACACGATGGTCGAGATCGGCGACAGCTGCTGGGTGAACCGTCCCGGTGTGACTTCAGTCACTTTCCCGAGCACAAGCAACATCACCCGCATTGGTGCCTATGCCTTCAAGGACTGCACGGGTCTGACGGGTGAGATATCGGTGCCCGAAACAGTGACTTCGATCGGAGCCTATTCCTTCTGGAACTGCAATAAGCTGACAAGCCTGTTCCTGAACCGTACCGACGCGACCACCATCGCCAAGCATGCCTGGAACAGTGTGGATAACTACAATTATGACCACATCAAGCTGTATGTACCGTTGAACCAGTACTGGAACATCCAGGGTCAAATCGCCTCCTGGCTGCCCTTCACATTCAGCAACTGCTTCCTGCTGCCGTGGTACAAGCCCACCACTGAATGGTCGGCCATTTCGGTACCCACCGAAGATGTGGTTGGCCTTCCCGCTTCGGGCGACTTCTATTTCATTAATAGCTATAACACCAGCGCTCATAATGTCGGCAAAGAAAAAATGGACAACAACCATGGCATCAAGGGTTATCAGGGCATGTTGTTCCATGGCACTATCGGGACCATCTATCGCTTCAGGCAAAGGAGTGAAATCAACAGCAGTGCACCTTATAACGTGTCCTACTATGATCCGACGGTCAACTACCTGAAGGGAGCTAATTCCTCGTCATATGCCGCCAACAACCAGACAATCACCGACAACTCCACCTATGACAACTATTATTTCGATAAATCTCTCACCAAGTTCTACAGAATCACTTCAGCCAGGTCAATCCCCGTTCATGAGGCCTACCTGCAGCTGACCGATTCCCAGACGGGAGGAACAAATACTATAACCATTAGCGATGTTGTCACCTATAGCCTCTGGCTTGCCGGCACTCAGGTGACCGAGAACAACTGCAACGACCTGTCAGTCATCGATGGCGTTAGCGGCACGGCATATTACACGCCGTCGACCAACACGCTGACCCTCAAGAATGCCACCATCAATCCCTCCTCAAATGCCACCGGTATCACCAACGGCATGAATAATCTGAAGATTCAGTTCGTGGGAACCAATACGATAAAGTCTAAAGGTTCGAGCTCAGGTATCCAACTGACCAATGATGCTACCTTTATGGGTACTGGTTCTGTAACGATCACGAGTCCCAACTACGCTGGTATAAACATACCCAATGCTATCACGTTAATCATCCAGGGCGGCGTAAAGGTAACGGCACAAGGATATACCTATGGCGTGACTGGCAACAGTACCGGCAAGATCACGATCAGTGGCGCCAGCACCAAGCTCACGGCTAATGGAACGACACAAGCCAGCTACTACAACTGCAAGACCACGATGAATGACGGCCTGGCTATCACCTCGCCGAGTGGAGCCAAGTTCAGCTCGTCTGGTACAGTGGTATCCAGCACTGGTACGGTCCTCTACAACGTCAATGTGGTCATCAGCAAGCCAGCTGTTACCCGTGGTGACGTGAACGGCGACGGTAGCGTAAACATCAGCGACGTGACGACCCTGATCGACCTGCTGCTGGGCGGCAGCACCATCAGCAACCCGGCCGCTGACTGCAACCAGGACGGCAGCGTCAACATCAGCGACGTCACAGCCCTGATCGACTACCTGCTCTCCAACCACTGGTAAACTAGAAATCAGGAATTAGAAATTAGAAATTAGAAATTCGCATCCGCGCTTCATAAAAAATGGGGGCGCGGATGCTTTCGTTTAATTCGCTTAATTCGCCGACCCAAAAATTCACCGACCCAAAAAGCTTCGCGGCTTAGCGTCTTCGCGTGGGGCAATGGGGGCGCGGGTGCCGCGAGCAGCGCGGGGCTCAAACTTTTATGGTATTCTGTCTGAAGAAGATTTGGAATTTTGCTCAAAATGCACTAACTTTGCCGATGATGAAACACTTAAAATTTATACTTACCAATGGCGGGCATTTGCGGCTGGGGGAGGTGACCCTGCACCGCGAACTGCTCATGCCGCACGAGCAGTGCTGGGGCGGCGGATACTATGAGTACGATTACGCGAGCAACGTGTTGATTTTGTCCGGCAAGTCGTTTGACTATGGCGGTCCGCGCTGGGACCGTATCGGCGTGCTGCTGGTTCCCGAGGCCTACCGTGGCATCACCATCGTCTACCGCGACCAGTGGGACGAGGAGATGAACATTTCCGACTCTTTCACCATCAAGTATTACTAAACGTGCTATGAAACGGTTCTTGAACGCCATTAACGGCCTGCTGCCCAAGGACAGGATTTACACGGACGAGTTGCGCACCCTGGCCTGGGGCACCGACGCGAGTTTTTACCGGCTGACGCCCCAAGTGGTCATCCGCGCCAAGGACGAGGACGAGGTGTCGACGATTGTCAGGACGGCGAGCAAATTCGGGCTGCCGTTCACCTTCCGCGCCGCTGGAACGTCGCTGTCGGGGCAAAGCGTGAGCGACAGCATCCTCATCGTGGCGGGCAAGAATTGGGAGGACTACAGCGTGGCCGCCGACGCCGAGAGCATCACCCTGCAACCCGGCCTCGTGGGGGCGCGGGTGAACCAGATCCTGAAACCGCTGGGGCGCGTGTTCCCGCCCGACCCCGCCAGCATCGGCTCGGCCATGGTGGGCGGCATCGTCGCCAACAACGCCTCGGGCATGAACTGCGGCACACACGCCAACAGCGACCGCATGCTCATCTCGGCGCGCCTGGTGTTGCCCGACGGCACCGTGCTAGACACGGGCGATGCGGCCAGCCGCGAGGCCTTCAGGCAGAGCCATCCCGACTTCATCGCCAAGATTGAAGCCCTGCGCGACCGCGTCCGCGCCAACCAGCCGCTGGCCGACCGCATCCGCAAGAAATACAGCATCAAGAACGTGACGGGCCTGAACCTGCGGCCCCTGGTCGCCTATGACGACCCGTTTGACATCATCGCCCACAGCGTGGTGGGCAGCGAGGGCACGCTGGCCTTCATCAGCCAGGTAACGATGCGCACGCTGCACGACTACCCGTGCAAGGCCTCTGCCATGCTCTACTTCTACACCATGCGGGAGAGTTGCGAGGCAGTGGTTGCCCTCAAGCAACTCAAGTCGAGCGACGAAGACATCGCCATGAGCGAGGAGAACCTGATGGTAAAGAGCGCCGAGATGCTCGACTACCTGTCGCTGGCATCGGTCGATGACCCCGTCTATCTGCAATACAAGCAGGACGTGGATGCCGGCAAAATCGAGGGCGTGGAGCCAGGCGATTACCACAACCTCACCGCCATCCTCACCGAGACCAAGGCCGTCACCCCCGACGAGCTGCAACGCCGCATCGACGCCATCATGCAGTGCCTGTCGCAATTCAAGACCTATATACCTGTAGCGTTCACCACCGACCCGGCCGTTTATGGCAAGTATTGGGCCATCCGCTCGGGCATCTTCCCCAGCGTGGGCGGCGCGCGTCCCGTGGGCACGTCGTGCCTGATCGAGGACGTCGCCTTTGCCGTCGAGGACCTGCCCGAGGCGACCGTCAAACTGCAAAAGCTGATTGCCGACCACGGCTATCGGGATGCCTGCATCTATGGCCATGCCTTTGAGGGGAATTACCATTTCATCATCAACCAGCTCTTCAGCGACGAGAGCGAGGTGCAGCGCTATGCCGGCATGATGCGCGACGTGGCGCGCCTCGTGGTCGAGGAATATGACGGCTCACTCAAGGCCGAACACGGCACGGGCCGCAACATGGCGCCGTTTGTCAAATATGAGTGGGGCGAGGAGGCATTTGCCGCCATGCGCGAGCTGAAAGAGATTTTCGACCCGCATTATCTGCTCAATCCAGGTGTCATCTTCAACGACGACCCCGAGTGTTTCATCAAGCACTTCAAACCCCTGCCCGAACTCAAGATGCGGGGGCTGGAAGCGCCCAAGGAGTCTCCGAGCGTGCTCAAGACCGTGGAAGGTGTTCTCAAGGCCAACAAATGCATCGAGTGCGGTTTCTGCGAGGTGAATTGCCTCACTTGCGGCCTGACGCTCTCGTCACGCCAGCGCATCGTCATCCAGCGCGAAATATCGCACCTGCGCGAGACGGGCAGCGACCCCGATCGCCTGGCAACACTCGTCAAGCAGTACCGTTATCAGGGCGACCAGACGTGTGCCGGCGACGGCCTGTGCTCCACCTCCTGTCCCATGGGCATCAACGTGGCCGACCTGACCCACCTGGTGCGCCAGGAAGCGCTGCCGCAGGGCAGCATGGGCTACAAGACAGGCGACTGGGCGGCACGGCATTTTGCGGGCGTCAAGAGTGGCTTGCGCCTCGTGCTCGACACGGCACGGTTGGGTCACAACGTGCTCGGCACCAATGCCATGAAGGGCGTTGCTGGTGCCCTGCACAAGGCGGGGCTGCCCTTGTGGACCCCTGCCATGCCCGGCAAGACGCGCCAGCCGAAGGCTTGTAGAGACGCAAAATCTAGCGTCTCCACGTCATCAGAAAGCCATGTCCTCCCCCTTAAGGTGGTCTATTTCCCCTCGTGCATCAACCAGACGATGGGGCTGTCAAAAGGCGCGCCCGTAAAGAATACCCTCATCGATGAGATGGTACAGCTGTGCCGCAAGGCGGGCTACGAGGTCATCTTCCCCGAGGGGCTTGAAAAGATGTGCTGCGGCACCATTTGGGAGTCCAAGGGCATGCTCGACATCGCCGACCGCAAGACCGCCGAACTCGACGAGGCCTTGTGGCAAGCCAGCGAGCAAGGCAAATACCCGATCGTGTGCGACCAGAGTCCGTGCCTGCACCGCATGCGCAAGTGCATCACGCGCATGCAACTGTATGAACCTGTCGAGTTCATCTGGGAATACCTGCGGGAACGGCTGGAGTTCACGCCCATCGACCGCCACATCGCCCTGCACTTCACCTGCTCGACCCGCGAGATGGGGCTGGTGGACAAAATGACACGACTAGCACGCCTGTGCAGCAACAACGTCTTCCTGCCCGAGGGTGTGGGCTGCTGCGGCTTTGCCGGCGATCGTGGCTGGACCTATCCCGAGGTGAACCGTTGGGCATTACGCAAACTGCGTAAACAACTGGAAGACAACCGCATCGAGATGGGCTACAGCAACAGCCGCACCTGCGAGGTGGGTCTGGAAACCAACGGCGGCATCCCCTACCAGAGCATCGTCTACCTCGTCAACGAGGTCACCCGCCCCAAGTAATCCCCCGCCTGCAACCATCCTCTACTGGCACAACAAAAGTGTCCACAACTCGAAAAAATATCGAGTTGTGGACACTTAAACAATCTATACTCTTTTTACTTGAGTTGAGCGCCGTCGTGGAAGGCGGTGCCGACGGTGGTGCCCAGCTGCACGTATTTGTAGCGGGTGGGGTCGTAGGTGATGATATGCATCTTCTCGATGTCGGGGTTGCCCTCCTCATCGAGGAAACGTTCGTCACACAGCACGTTCACGACCTCGGCAATCAGGTAGTAACCCGTATTGCGGTCCTCGTCGATTTTCTCCTTCACACGGCACTCCATCGTCATGGGGAAGTCGGTGAACAAAGGGGCGTTGACGTTGGGCGCCTTCTCGATCGTCCAGCCAGTCTTGGCCATCTTCTCGGGGTCCTTCTTAGCGCTGACGATGCCCACAAAGTCAGATGCCACCATCGTCTCGGTCGTGGCAAAAGCGACTGTAAACGTGTCGTTGACAGCCAGATTGTCGGTCGTGGCGTGTGAGGACAGCGAAATCATGATTTCCTTCATATCCCAGGTGCCGCCCCATGCCGCATTCATGGCGTTGGGACGTCCCTCTTTGTCATAAGTGCCGATGATGAGCACCGGTTGCGGAAGTATCCACGGTTTTGATCCAAAACTCTTCATATTCTTACTTGTATTATTGTTAGATAAACGGTTAATTCAACTTTAAGACGGCCTTCACCGGCTTGGGGGTGATGTCCATCGGTATCTCGATGCGGGTGATGGTGCTGTCGGGCACTGGGAGAATGAAATAGCGCTGACCTTGATACTCCAGCGGGTAAAATCCCTTGGGCTCATAGCTGATATTCAGGCCATAGTCCTGACGGCGCTGCTGTTCCTCAGGCGTGAGGGCCGTTTCGGCCTTTTCGTAGCAATAACGTGCGGTCTGGAAGGTCGCAGGCAGGGTGTCAAGCCGCAAGGTGACGGCGATATAATCCTGTCCGGGAACATGCAGCACGTCGCCGGTGATATCGGGATTCTCAGCCTTCATGGACCACACCTGCGCGCCATCGAGCAGACGTCCCTCGTGATAACGGTGATAGACCGAATCGCTGACGAACTGCACGTTTTCTTTGCCGTAGTAGGCCCTGTAGATGACCTCATGGGCAAAGTAATTGGTGGACATGAAATTCATGGGCTTGATGAAACGGCTGTAGCCGTCGAACTGGCGCTCGAGCAGAATGGCCTGAGCCGGGGCCGCAGCGATTTCCTTTTCGACCTGTTCGTTATAGGCCTTATACTGGTTCAAGACCTTGATGCCGCGGCCATAAGTGAACACACTCAGTCCCAGCAGAGCGATGACCGCCAACACACGCAACCGCTGCCATCGGCCACCAAGCAAGGAATCGACCGCCTTGATGACGATGATGGCGGCGACGGTTACCAGCGGCGCATAAGCCCGCTCGTGGTTCAGTCCCAGGGCAAACATAACCGCAGCCAGGCACAGCAGGACGTAGGTCCATACCGACTGCCTGACCGCTTTCCTGCCGCGACGCGTGAGCAGCAGGCATACGCCCACAGCCACCGCCAACAAGGGCAGATAGAAGCGCCACATCTTCTCAATAAAGATGTACCAGCGGCTCGACAGCATGTCGTCAGGACTGAGGTTAAGGGCGATATCGGTGGTTACACGGTTCCACGCACCGGGCGACAAAACGATGAGCATGATGCCCAACGCATAGCCCATCATCATGACCACTGCACGACGGTCGAACAGGCGATAGTTGAAGGCATAGTACATCAGGAATCCGCCCAGGAAACCCAATGAGGTCGCCTCGTTGAATCCGCCGGCCACAAAGCCGAACAGCAGCCATAACAATGCCTTGCCCCACCCTAACGGTCGGCCCTGGACACGTTGCAGAACGGCTACCAGCAGCAATGACAACGTGATGGCCCACATGTAGTTGGCACTACCGGCCATCCACAGCATCGTCTCGCCCGGGACGGGATAGCAAGTGCCCACTATCGCCAAGAAGGCCGACACGGCGAGTAACGAGCGGCGTCCCGTGGCCAGCCGGCTCACCAGATGGGCCAGCAGGACGAACACCAGCGCGTTGCACACGTTGAAAGCCGCCTTGCCCAACAGGCCTCCAAACAATTCAGGCACCAACTCGGCCAGACGGCCGTTGGTGCCTGTGTAATGAGTCAAATGGGATTGCAGCAGGTCAGCAAATGAACGCATTGGGGTCCACACGCCCTCGATGAGCGTGAAGGCCATGTCATCCTCCTTGAAGGTGGTGAGCACGTTCATCACCAGCATCACAGTAAACGCCACAACGAGCAGCCCCCAATAGGCCACGTCGTGCCAGCGTCCGCTACGCGATGCTTTCAACTGCCACAAAGCAATTATACGGTAAGGATTTCCTTCTCCTTGGCAGCAAAGATCTCGTCGATCTTCTTCATGAACTTGTCATGAATCTTCTGGACCTTCTCCTCGCCGTCCTTGCTCACGTCCTCGCTCATGCCTTCCTTAACGGCCTTCTTCAAGCCCTCGATGGCCTCGCGGCGGGCATTGCGGATGCTCACGCGAGCCTTCTCGCTCTCGGCCTTGGAGTCCTTGACGAGCAGTTTGCGGCGCTCCTCGGTCAGGGGCGGGATGTTGAGGCGGATCACCTCACCATTGTTCACGGGCATGATGCCCACGTTGCTGTCGATGATGGCCTTCTCGATAGTCCCGATCATAGTGCGCTCCCAGGGCATGATGGCGATGGTGCGCTGGTCGGGGGTGCTCACGTTGGCCACGTTGTCGATGGGCACGGGGCTGCCATAATAGTTCACACGGATGCCGTCGAGAATCTTCACGTTGGCTTTACCGGCACGGATGTGTGCCAGGGTGTCATCGAGGAAATCCACGGCTTCCTGCATCTTTTTCTCGGCTGCGTCGAGATAGAATTTCACGTCGTTCATAGTGTCGAGTTTTTATTTGTTTTGTTGTTACTTGTTATTTTATTGGTCACGAAAGTACACCATTTGCCACAACCCTGCAAGTTTTTTGCCAAAAAATCAAAATTTGCACGTTACAGCACGTTCTCGCCGTTGAATTCCCGCACGATGTAGTCGGGGCGGTTCTTGGTCTCGTTGTAGATGCGCCCGATGTACTCGCCGATGATGCCCAGCGACAACAGTTGGATGCCGCCCAGGAACAGGATGAGCACGACAAGCGTGGGATAGCCCTGAACGGGATCGCCCCAGATGAGCGCCTTGACGAACACGAATATCATGTAGCAAAAGGCCAGCAGCGAGACGATGAAGCCAATCACCGTCGAGATGCGCAGCGGCACACTGGTAAACGAAGTGATGCCGTCAATGGCCAACGAGAACAGGCGGCCGTAACTCCATGACGAAGCGCCTGCCACACGGTCGCCCTGAGTGAATTCCACCTCTTTCTTCCTGAAACCTATCCAGCTGTACATTCCCTTGGTGTAACGCTCGCTCTCGCGCATCTTTCTCAAAGCGTTGACGCACTTGCGGTCCAGCAGGCGGAAGTCGCCCACATTCTGCAGCACGTCGAATCGCGACGAGCGCTGCAATATCTTGTAGAACAGCAGCGACAAGCGTTTGCGCAGCCAGCTCTCCCGGCCGCGCGACTTGCGCTTGGCATACACGTCATCATAGCCCTGCTCCCACCACTTGATCATCTCGGGGATGAGCGTGGGCGGGTGCTGCATGTCGGCATCGATAATGACCATGCAGTTGCCGGTCACATAGTCGAAACCCGCCAGCATGGCCGCTTCCTTGCCAAAGTTGCGCGACAGGTCCACATAGTTGACGCGACTGTCCAGCTGGTGCAGGCGTTGCAACTCGGTGAGGGTGCCGTCGGTGCTGCCGTCGTTGACAAACATGAGTTCCCACTCATAGCCCTGGTTGGCGTCCATGAGTTTGACCAACTCGGGATAGAGCAGAGGCAGCGACTTCTCTTCGTTATAGCACGGGATGAGGATTGATATCTTTTTCATCGTCTTGTAAAGTGGTTACATTCAATTTACTGGAACGTCAGCGACGAGAGGCAGTCGCTCTTGAGACAGGCAGCTGCCTGGGCAATCTGGTCGGGTGTGACGGCACGGATGCGCGAGATGGTGTCGCCGATGGTCGCCACAGCGCCATGATAGAGCAGGCCGCGGCCGGCGCGCATCGCCATGAACTCGGTACTGTCGGCCGCCACGACCAACTGGCCGCAATACTGCTTCTTGTAGGCTTCCAACCGTCGCTCGGGCAACAGGTCCTGGCTCAAGCGGCTGGTGATGCGGTCGATCACATGCAGGCTGGAACGCACGTCGTCGGGGTCACAGCCCAAGTAGATTTCCATCCACCCGCAGTCGCTCAAGAGCGTCAGGGTGGACTCGACGGTATAGACATAGCCACGACGCTCACGCAGTTCCACATTGAGCAGCGAGTTCATGCCCGGGCCGCCCAGGATGTTGTTCAGCAGCATCAGGGCATAGCGCAGGGGATGGTTCATGTCGGGCACACGGGCGCCCACAATGGTATGGGCCTGATGAGTGCCAATCTTGATGGTCTGGTGGAACGGTTCTACCCTCTCGGGCACATGGCGCTGTCGAGGTGCTATCGCGTGGCTCATGCCGCCGAAGCATTTCTCGGCCAGGCGGAAGACCTTCTCGGGCTTTTCGGGTCCTACCGAGAAGAACGCCATGTTGCCGGGCACATAGAGCGTCTTGAGATAGTGCATGCAATCCTCACGGGTGAGGTTTTCCAAATCCTCTTTCTTGCCCAAAATGTTGTGACCCAGTTCACTGCCGGCGAAGAGCAGGTCCTCGAAGTCGTCATAGACCGCATCGCTGGGCGTGTCGCGGTAGCTGGCGGCTTCCTCGAGCACCACATCGCGCTCGCGGTCCAGTTCCTCTTGGGGAAAGACCGACCACTGGACCAAATCGGCCAGCAGGTCGATGGCGCGAGCCAGATGCTGATGGGGGAAGACCGAGTAGAGCATGGTGCCCTCCTTGGTGGTATAGGCGTTCAGTTCGCCACCCACTCGTTCCATTCGGTTGAGGATGTGCCAAGCACGGCGGTGTTCGGTGCCCTTGAAGATGGTGTGCTCCACAAAGTGGGCCAGGCCATGGTGGCCGTCACGCTCGTCACGGCTGCCGGCATTCACGGCAAGGCCGCACCAGGCCACTTGGTTGGCGGTGACGATGTGGACCATTCGCAGGCCATTGGGGAGTGTATGATAATAAGTTGTCACTTGTTTTAGTCCTTAGTTTTTAGTCCTTAGTTTTTAGTTGGCCATGGTGGAGCCATGGCATGGTAAACCTTATTTTAGAGCCTTGTGTTGAGGTGGAGGACATGCTGGACGAGCAGCATCTCGTGGATGTCGCTGCGGCGCACGTCCATGTCGTCGTAGTTGGGATTCTCGCTGCGCAGGACAACCATGTTGGGGTCGCTGTGGCGGCGCAGGTATTTTACCAACCTGAAGTCATCGAGCTGAACGACATAGATCTGTCCCCAATAGATCTGATTGGGATTGCTCACCTCGCGCACGGCCACGAAGTCGCCGTCGTTGATGACCGGCGCCATCGAGTCGCCACTCACGCGCACAATGCGGCAGTTGGGGCTCATGTTGGGCAGATTTACCCATCCCACGATGTTCTCGCTGGCAAACAGCTCGTTGCGTCCCGAAGCGACACCGGCCGTCACATCCACGTCATAGACGGGCGTACCGCCGCCATTAGCGGATGCCATCACTTCCCCGTCAACACGCACGGGTGTCTTGCCAAAGGGCAGGTCGGTGCCGTCCAGGAGCCATTCCTTGCTCACCCCCAGGTTGACGACCAGGCGGTTGAGGAAAGACTCGCTCAGCGGCATATGGGCATTGAGATACTTCGACAGGTTGGACGTGTCAACTCCGATGCGCTCGGCAAACTGCACCTGCTTCAAGCCCATCTCCTTCATCAGGTACTTGATGCGGTCGATGATTTCGGCATTTTTCTCTT
>JAEEGI010004776.1_pt1 | contig 31518 bp, 19 predicted proteins | sample 8958751 | NCBI WGS metagenome assembly JAEEGI01 (sample SAMN16246545, study PRJNA631951) | gut metagenome | biome: gut microbiome; feature: rumen; material: KS-attached | host: Bos | place: Iran: Karaj | collected 2018-10 | reverse complement strand
TCAGGCTTGAGGTGATGTTGCCGTAGAAGTCGGGGTTGGGGTCGCCAATCACGGTCATGTCGGCCTCGGAGATGCACTTGTCGCCATACAGGTCTACAAACTTCATGTCGCCGGCACCGAAATACTGTTGCTGGCCAGTTTTAGTGAGTTGGTAGATACCAGCTGCCTCAGCCTCGGAAGTGGTTGCGAACACACCATTGGTCTTGTAGCCATAGAAAGTGCCTGCTGCCAAACCCTCCTTGGTGAGGATGGTGGCGCCATAGAGGTCGGTGGTGAAACTGTTTCTGTTGCCTGGCAATGAGGTAATCTTGTTCTTGTAGTGGCCCATGGTCGCACCAAGTTCCCATTTCCAGTCGCCTGTGTTGATGATGCGTCCGCGCAGTGAAGCGTCGAAGCCGGTGTTCTTCAGCGAACCGCCATTGCTCCAGTTGGTATAGAGTCCAGTCAGATAACTCAGGGTGTTCAGACTGAGCAGGTTGGAGGTCTTGCTGGTGAAGAAGTTGAAACCTAAAAACAGACGGTTGTGCAAAGCGGAGAGATTGATGCCGGCAGTGAATCTGTTGGTGGTCTCCCATTGCAGGCTGGTGTTACCGATGTTCTCCATCACCTTACCCGTAGTGCTGTCGAGCAGACGGTGGGAAACGAAGTAGGTGCGCGATGACTTACTGTCGATGTCGTCGTTACCCACATGGTCGAAGCCCACATTCAACTTCAAGTAGTCGATACCCTTCACGTTGAACCATTTCTCCGATGACATCAGCCATGCGGCTTCTGCGGAATAGAAGAATCCCCATGCGTAGTTGCCGATTTTCATGCCGTCTTTCGCGTCTACACCGAAACGGGAAGAACCGTTGAGGCTGAGGCTGGCTGAAGCGAAGTATTTCTCACTGAAATTGTAGTCGCCCTGGAGGTAATAAATCATGTCGATGTCCTTGTCCTCAGTACCGTTTGTGTAGGGGTATTCGAGGTCGGCATTCATGTTTGGTGTCTTGTCGTTGCCGGTGTTGTAGCCACCCTGGGTGTTCAGATTGTAGGAGTTGTGAGAGTAGAGCAAACCGCCAAGGACATTCACACGGTTAGCGCCGAAGCGTTTGTTGAAATTGGCGTAGGTGTTGCTCGAGATGGATATCTGGCGTGCGGCAAGTGACGCGACCTTGTTCTCCACCGTACCTGTGCGCTCCACGTCGAAGGTAGGCACACCGTCAGTCGGCAGGTAGTAGTTCTCGTCGGTGTTGTCGATACTGAAGCCGAAATGCTCGGAGATAGACCAGTTCCTGTTCAGTATCAGTTTGGGAGTCACGGCGAGGTTCACCACGCGGTTGCCGAAATCGTTCTTGTTGTCGGCCTCACCATACTCAAGTATGGCGAGCGGGTTGGCGAGCGATGCACGGTAACTGCGTGCAGGCAGCACGTCAGAGAGGAAATCGTCGGCATCGGCGAGATAGTGTGACAAATGTCCGTTGGTGTCGTAAGCGTAAGGGCTGAGGAACGGCGACTTGATAAGAGAAAGGAATCCTGGTGAAGAGATGATACCATCCATCACGTTGTTCTTGATACCATCGTCGCGCATGTTGCGGTTCACGTCGCTATAGGAAGCGTCGAAACGTACGGTGAGGTTCCTCAGAACGGTGATGTCGGAGTTGAGGCGCAGGTTGAAGCGCGAGAACTCATTGTACTTCTGCGTAGCGTCGGAAGAGGCGTAACCGACAGAGAGGTTGTAGTTGGCCACGTCGTCACCACCTTGCACGTTCATGCTGTAGTTCTGTGTGAATGCCTCGTCATACACGTAGTCGGTCCAGTCGGTGTTGTTGTGATACACATTATAGTAATAGTAGTTGGGACTGGTCTGCAGGAACTTGAACTGGTTGGTCTTGGTGCCAGTGGTACCAATCATCTCGGAAGCATAGACACGGTACTGCTCGCTGTTCATCATGTCGGGCAATTTGGGAAGGAGTTCGAAACTACCGCCGATGGAGAGGTCGATTTTGGTGGCCATGCTCTTGTTGCGCTTGGTATCTATCAACACCACACCATTCGCGCCCTTGGCACCGTAGATGGCTGTACCGTTCTTCAGGACAGTCACCTTCTCGATGTCCTCCACCATGATGTTGGAGAGCATGTTGTTGAAGAAACCGTCGTGAATGGAGGGGTTGTTGTACTGCATGTCGAGAATCAGTCCGTCAACAATGACGAGAGGCTGTGCGTTGGCATTGAGTGAGTTGATGCCTTGGAGCAGCATCTTCACACCCTCGCCCGGCACACCGTTGCGGTTGATGGCGAGGATGTCGCCATTCAGTTTGCTCTCTATCTGGTTGTCAATCGACATGTCGTTGTTGAAGTAGTCCACAAGCGCAGAAGCCTTGCTTTGTGCTGTAGTGCTGCGGCTGTAGTTCTCTTTGAAGGCGTCGCTGTACATGTAGATGTCGTCGGCCTGGCTCTTACCGTTAGCCACCGACTGCTGCACCATCACGTATCCGTCGGCGAAGGCGGAAATCGAGGTCACGAAGTCAGGAACCTTGATGGTGTAGGTACCGTTCTCGTCGGTCATGGCAGCGTAGCGAGCGTCGTTGTATGCTTCGATGTGCACACCGGCGGCTGGTTGCTTGGTGGCACTGTCAAATACCCGACCCGTAATCACCCTGTTGATCTCTTGCGCCGAAACCTGTGTCGTCAGCATCAAGGCGAGAATAACAAAGCCGAGATGCGACAAGGCATTATGCCTTGGAGTGAATATATGTCTTCTCATAATCATTCGTCTTTTTTAGTAGGTTTCAAATAAATCTGGTCCAGATACATCTCGCGCGAGTAACTGGTCTGACGGCGAGTGATGCTGCATTCGAGATGCAGGGTCACAGTAACTTGTTCCTGCCCGTAGTTGCAGACTGGAATTGTCACGGTGCCGAGTTTTACTGTGTCAACCTTGTAGGGGTCGTTGGTCAGGTCGTCCTCGAACTTCACTGTCGTAGTGGTGCCGTCGAGTTCAGTATAAGTAAGGCTTGAGTTGAACTTGTTGGGCTTGAAATCGCGGGAGTTCACATTGTACGCAGTCTTGGGCAAAAGAATCAGACACACGTCGTAGGTGCCGGCAAGTGTGTTGGCCACCTCGAAATCAACGGTCCAGTTGGAAGATGTTGTCTGAGGAACGATGTTGAGGTAACCGCCAGATATGGAGTCGGCATTGGCCTGGCGGTAGTTGAACGTGCATTCGCTGTACTTCTTGATGTTGGCCTCGCGCTCGCCTTCCACCTCTACGGGGCGGAAATAGAGCTGCTCGGGCTGGAATGGCCATTGGCGGAGGTTGTAGATGGAACCGTTGCTGCAAGCCAATGTGTCTGCGATGTAGGTAGAGGACAAAAGACCACCGTCCGCCAGCGGTTTGTAATAGACGTGGTATTCTGGGTCTCTCCTGTTGTAACTGGTCGTGAACACGGAGTCGTTGAGCGCGTGCTGCATGTTGCGGTTGATGAAGAGGTCGCTCATGAGGCTGCGGTAGGTCCAGTACTTCTGGATGGAGTCGGCTTTCTCTACTGAGCCAAAGTTGAAGTAAGCGAGGGCTTCCTCATACACCTTTTCCCATTGCTCTTCTGAGGGCATCAGCATCACGAATGTACTGTCCTCTGCGTTGATGTCGCCAAAGGCGTTGAAGAGGATGTTCTTCAGTAGCATCACTGAATCTGAATAAACCTTCACACCGTCAATGATACCGCTCTGCACACTGGCTTCTTCATTGAGTTCCATTTGCTCGAAGCTCTTGATGTATTCTCCGATGAATGTGTAGCGGCTCATGCTGGTCACACCCTCGTACACATTGTAGGCGTAAGGCTTGCTGCCGTTGAGCAGATGGAGCAGACCATTGGAAGCGGGCAGGTTGTATTCGCTGTTCACCTTCACGTCGCCGATGGAGGTTGCGCCCAGATTCATCTGCTTGTTGTTGAGCATCCTCACACTGAGGTTGGTGTTGGGTCCCATCGTGTAGAGGAAGTGGGAGATATGGTTGCCGACGAAATGCTGTCCTACCATGGAGTCGCCTTTCGCTGTTGTGCATTCAGCAAGCAGTGAGTCCTTGTTGAATGTACCGTTCACCGGAGCCCAGACGGTCAGGGTCTGGTCGGCGTCGAGCAGGTCGGCGTAAGTGACTTTGGTCATTTTGTTGTTGGTGAAGACGTGGGTGGCGTTGAGCACCTCCACAAAGTCGCTCAGGTTGGAGTGGCTCTTCACCACTTCAAGCAATGACTGGTCGGATGGTGCGAGCGAAGCGTCGTAGTGGTCGTCCCATTCGTCGGAGCAGGCCAAGAACGACACGCTCAACGCCAATGCCATTGCGCTCTTCAATATTATTGCTTTTTTCATATCTTGTTCTTTTATATGTTTGTGGGCCTTCGTTTCACTTGTTCTTTCCTGAAGGTGAAAAGTCGGGCTTTCTTAGGTTAATGTGTGTCCTCGGCGGTTAGGCCTGCATAGACGCTCTTGGGACAGAGCTCAAAGTAATTGATAGGAATCTCTGCTTCGGGATTCTCCAGCACGAGTTTGATTCTCACGTAGTATTCCTTGTCGGGCGACATGGTCTGCGTGGTGAGGATCTTGCGGAGTTTACCGCTTTGGTCGCGCAGGTTGTTCTGGCCGCCCTGGAGCCAAGTGTCCATCTCTTTCATGTAGCCACGGTTGTGCATGGCCTTGTCGATGGCGCGGTCGGCATCCTCGTCGCCGGTGTCGGCCACCCAACCGATGTTCGGGTCACCACCCCATACGCGGAAGTCGATAGGAATACCCATAGGTTGCATGTTGTCCTTGGTACCGAAATACACTTGTACCACACCACGCATTGTTCCTACACCGTAAGCGAAGCGTACCTCATAGGTGTTCTGGGGAACGGGCGGAAGTTTGAAGGTCACGTCGAACTGACCCTGGATGTCCACGCAGTCCTGATAAGTCATCATCCACACACCACGCTGGCGTACTGTCACCAATGGTGGATAGGTGCCACGGAAGTTCCAACCGTCAATCACTTTGAATCCTGTGGCATGATCGGTCAGACCTCGTGCGCCGCAGTTCATGAACTCGGGCGAAAGGGTGATGGCGTCAATGCGGATACGGTCGTTGAAGACCACGTCGCGCGTCTGCACATCGTAGGCCAGAATGCCGTCGATATAATGGTAGATGCCGTTGAGGGCCTGCTGGTCGATGTCGGATGGCATTTCAGAAGGCGACAGCACCTTGATGCCTTTCACCCTGTAGTTCGTGCCTACACCACGGCGGTTGATGAACAGACCTTCTGTCGGACTGCTGAATTTTATGATTGTGCCTGGCATCATCGTGGTGTACCAGTCGGTACAGTCTATCTTGGAGGTGATGGCGCAAGTCTCCTTGAGCTCTCCGTAAATCGTCCAGTCGTTGTAAGCGCCGTAGTAGGGCAGAAGGTGGTAGGAGATGAAGCGGTTGAGCGGGTTCTTGCGGTTGGTGAAGTCGTCGTCGTACTGGCCGGCGTCCTCGGGATAGACTGCGTCGTAGATGTTCTTGGCGTAGGCCTTCAGGTCGTCGAGGTTGTTGATGCCGTTCTCAGCATACACGGCGTCGGTTTCCACAAAGGCGGAATAACGGGTGCGGCGGGTGCCTACGAACATACACCTGTAGTTGCTGCCACCAGTCGAGATGTTGAAACCACGGTTCACGGAGTCCTCACCGCAGTGGTAGGTCTCGTCGATATACTGGTAGAGTGAGTCGCGCATGCCGGTGAGCAGCAGGGCTTGGTAGAAAATCTGGCAGTTCTCGTCGGCTCCAATGCGCTCGGGCAGGTAGTCGGCGCTGGGTTGGATGACGCGGTTGAGGGTGTGTACCACACCGTTCTCCACGGAGTCGTCGCGGACGATGATTTGTGAAGCCTTGTTGATGTAGTAAATCACATTGTTGTTGTTCGTCACATCCGAGTCGCACGAGAAGGTCAGGTAACGGTCGTTCATGTTGGCCGTTGGGATGTTGCCGTCGTAGAGGTCGGTGGTGAAGTAGGCGTTCTTGATGATGTGGTTCCATGCCAGGGTGTCGCACTCTGCTTTCGACATCTGGTCCACACCGGTAATGCCATGGTCGCGGAAATACTCCTTGAAAGCATCATTGGTGGGAGCGAAACAGGTATAGGTGCCGTAGGTGGCCATCATGCCATACATGTTCGACTTATGAAGCACGGCGATGAAGTCGCTGTAGATGTCGCTGCGGGCATCTAGGTAGTTCGACACCATCTCGCCGGTGAACGTATAGTAGTTCTCCGCATCTGGGTCGTCGTTGCAACTGGTAACGCTACCCAATAAAAGGATGGAAGTCAGCACCAGGGCTGCTGTTCTCAACAGTCTGGCTCTCTGTGAATGTTTATTCTTGATCTGTTCCATAATGGTTGTCTGTTTTTACGTTTCATGAGTAGGTTATTGCCTTGCCGATGTGTCGTCGGTCACGTATGCCGCATTCTGCTCAAGATAAGGATTGGCGTCGAGCTCGTTCTTGTAATAAGGGAAGAAGAGCGCGTCTTGAGATGCCAGTTTGATGCGGATGGCGGCTACGTTCTGCTCGAACTTCGACAGCACCTTGCTCACCATTCTCGTGTTGGAGTTGTCGCGGCGGCTCAGACGAACTAGGTCGTACCAGCGTTTGCCCTCGAAGAGGAACTCGCGCTGACGCTCGTCGAACACAAGGTCTTCCATAGTGATGCGGGAGTTGGCGTAGTCGTCATAGATAAGAGTGTCGGTGGTGGCTGTGCGCTTGTTGTTGGCGCGTTTCCAAACGGCCGATACACAGGCAAACGCACGGCGGTAGTGGTTGTTTTGCTCTTCGGTCATCTCTGCCAGACCTTCCACATTGCCTGCCAGTTCCACTTCGGCTTCAGCCTTCATCAGCAGCACGTCCGATAGGCGGTAGATAATCCAGTTGGCGTAGTTGGTGTTACGGCGCGTGGTGGTCACACGGGGAGCACCGCCTGAGGTGGTGGAAGGACGGAACGACAGTTCCTCTATCACGTATTTCTGGATGGCCACACGGCTTGAACTCTCAGCCATGTTTTCCAGGTAGCGGCAGTCGGTCTTGGAGAAATACTTGTTGTTGCCCGAATAGGCCTCGGAGAAGAGGTAGGTCGGGGCTGTGATACGTCCCTCGGTAACAGAGGAAGAACCATAAAGGGATGATATGGTTGAATTGGTCACCGTCTGGTTGTTCATGAAAGTGAGTTCGAAAATGCTCTCGAACGAGTTGCCGGTACCGAAAATCTCATTGTATGTGTTGCCCGATACGGTGGTTCCGCTGGGCGACTCTGCGATAAGAGGAATGTCACCGTACAACTCAAGGGTGGTGGTTGTGGCGTTCTCCTCATGCTCAATCTCATACTGGCGTTGCTTCTCCTTGATGACGAGGTCGCAGTAGTCGATGCAGCGTTGGTATTCGCCTTTCCACAGATACATGTCGGCCAGCAGGGTGTAAGCTGCCCAACGGGTGATTTTGGCGGTGTTCTCAATGGCATCCTCACCATAGGAGCGAACGGCATCGTCTTTCACGAGTTCCACACTGGCAATCAGTGAGTCGAGCAAGGCATCGAACTTGATGGGAGCCACCCTGTAGTTTTGGGTGTCGTCGATGGAAGGTGTTGTCACGTAAGGCACGTCGCGGAAAGTGCGGATGAGGTAGAAATAGCACAGGGCTCTCAGCGTGGTGGCCTCAGCGATAGTGGCCTTGAGCTCGGAGTCAGTGAAGTTCGGGTCGAGTTCGTTCACTGATGGTGCGTAGTGCAGTACGGTGTTGCAACTGTTGATGACTTTATAGAAGGATTGCCAGTCGGTAAGGTTGTTGGTTTCCAAGAGGTTCTCCTTGAGAATCTGGTTCATGTCGTTGCTGATGCCTGAGCCGGTGGTCATGTTGTCACTGCGGAGCTCGCCCCACACAATCATTCGCTGGATACAGTCGGCCGACTCCAACTGGGTGTAGCATGCGTTCATCACACTCGTGACATCCGCCTCGTTGGTCCAGTATTTCTCAAGTACGATGTCGCTCAGAGGCTCGATGCTCAGGAAGTCGTCGCACGAGGTTGCCATGGCCGACACAGCCACGGCCAAGGTGGCTGTACGTATTGTTCGTATGATATTTTTTGTCTTCATCTTGATCTTGATTTTAGTCAGTGGATAAATACTTGGTTTTCTATATGATTTCCATTGACTGGATTAGAACTGCGCGGACACGCCGAGGGTGAACTGACGGGAACGTGGAGTTCTGGCGTTGTCGTAGCTGACACTCAGTCCTCCGTAACCCACTTCGGGGTCGGCACCTGAGTAGCCGGTGAGACAGAAGAGGTTGTGGGCGCTGAGGTTGATGCTCAGGCTCGAAAGACCCCATTTCTTGACCAGTTGAGGGTCGAAGTTGTAACTCAACTGGGAGTAGTTGAGGCGCAGGAAGGAGGCGTCTTCCACAAAACGGTCGCTGGCGAGCCAGTTGTAGCCTTCGTTGTAGAGTGCGCGTGGTATCTGGGCCACATCACCCTCCACACGCCAACGCCAGTTCACTGCGGTCGATTGGTTGCGGTTGTTGTACATCGATTCGGCGTTCATGCGGGCCATGTTCACCACCTTGTTGCCTGCGCGGAAGGTGAACTGGTTGTTCCAACGGAAATTACCGAAGTTAATCTTGAATCCGAAACCACCGGTGACCTTAGGAAGTGAAGAACCTAAGTAGACAATGTCGAGTTCGTTGATGTTGCCATCGTGGTTGATGTCTTCATAGATGGCGTCACCACCCTTGAACTCGTATGCGTAAGTGTTGGTCGTATTGTCGTAGTTGAAGACCATAGGCACGGTCAGTCCGTTCTTGTCAATCACCACATTGCCGTTCTCGTCGCGGGCTACAGGAGCGTTCGGACCGCTCACGCCTGGCACCTCAGTTTCTGAGTACTTGCTGTACTGGTAAGCGCCCTTGTAACGGAAACCATAGATGGAACCGAAGGCGTTGTTGAGCTGGATGCGGGTCAGGTAGGAACCGTTGTTGTAGCTGAAGTCCTTGTTCAGGTTGTCGAGCACGGTCTCGTCCATCTTGGTGATTTCGTTGCGGTTGTTGGCGAAGGTGACGTTGAAGTCAACGCTGAACTTGCCTTTATGGATGATTCTGTTACCATTGATGTTGAACTCCCATCCGTTGTTGCGCATATTGCCTACATTCTGCCATGAGAGGGCTGTGAAACCAGAAGATGAAGGGATGTTGATGTTGGCCATCAGCAGGTCGGAGGTCATCTGGGTGTAGATGTTGAAGTCGGCGGTAATCAAGTTGTCGAACAAGCCGAGGTCGAAACCTACGTTCCATGTCTCCTTCTCTTCCCAGTGCAGGTTGCTCAGACGGATGTTGGAAGGAATGATGGCACCTTTGTCAACGTATGAGCTGGTGGTGCCGTATCTTGAGAAATAGAGGTACTCGCTTCCGGGCTGGTTACCTACAACACCCCATCCTGGACGTACTGACAGCATCGACAACCACTTGATTTTCTTCATGAAGGGTTCATCGGAGGCATTCCAACGGAAGGAAAGGGCGGGGAAGTTACCCCAGCGATACTCGTCACCGAACTTGGTGCTACCGTCGCGGCGTACAGAGAAGTCAGCCATGTACTTGCCTTTGTAGGCATAGTGGGCGGAGAATGTCAGATAGACGTTGCGCCATTGGCCGGCACCTGTGCTCATCGTACCGATGATACCTTCGGCTGTGGTGCTCTTCATGTTGCTGGAGGGCAGTTTATATACCACATTGTTCTGCGACTTGCTGCTACCGTCGGTCATCTGGAACTGTGCCATGGCCATCAGCGAGTGGTTCTCGTTCTTGAAATGTGGTGTGAAAGTCAGACGGTGCTGGGTGGTGATTGCGGTACTCTTGCTTGAGGAAGCGGAGGTACGGTTGTTGTTGTTGTCGCTCCATCCGCTGGTCACAAGCGAGGCAGGGTAGAACTGGTCGTTGTAGCGGTTGAAGATGTTGAACACCACTTTGCCCTCGTAAACCAGACGGTGACTGCTGTCGTCGAGGCCCAGGAGGTTGTAGTTGAGCTTGAACTCAGGTTCTATCTGATAAGTCGACTCGTCATTGGTGGCTTCATAGGCCAGGGCTATCGGGTTCACCAGGTTGCGCTGGTCATTGAGTTGCGACGACACGCTTGGAAGCACGTGGTAGTAGTCGCTCAGGTCATTGCCGTTGGCATCTTGCTCATATATCGACAGGTTAGGCATCTTCTGGTAGGCGATGGAAAGAAGGTCGCCACCGCTGCCTTGATAGTTCTTGTGGTTGTCGGTATAGGTCATGTTGAAGTTGGTCTGGAACTTGATGCGGTCGCTCACGAAATAGTCGAGGGCTACACGGGTAGTGAAGCGGTCGAGTTTCTGGCGAATCACGGTTCCTGTCTGGTGGTCGTAACCACCCGAGATGCGGAAGTTGGCTTTCTCACCACCACCGGTGATTGACACATAGTGGCTTTGCAGCCAACCAATCTTAGATACGGCGTCAACCCAGTCGGTGTTGTTGTTATACATCTCGTATTCTGAGTACGATGGGTCGTAGTTGATTTCGCGGATATCGGCAGAGGCCTCGCTGAGGGTGGGGTTGTAGTACTCCTCTTTCAGCAACATCGTGTAATGGTCACCATTCAGCAGGCGCATGCCCTTGGGCTGGTAGGTGGCGGAAAGACGGTAGCTGTACTGCACCTTAGTCTTACCTCTCTGACCGCGCTTGGTCTTGATTTCAATCACACCATTGGCTCCCTGGGAACCCCAGATGGCTGTGGCGGCGGCGTCTTTCAGCACCGTGATGCTTTGGATGTCCTCGGGGTTCACGTTCAGCAGTTCGGCGAACTGGTCTTCTGTGGCGCTGGCGTAGTCGAAGCCGTTCTTGTAGTCGCTCTCGAAAACGTTTCCATCGACCACAATCAGTGGCTCTGAGTTGCCGTTGATGGAGCTTACACCACGAAGGCGCATGCTGGTTCCGGCGCCGAGGTTACCAGAGTTGGCAACGATGTCGAGACCGGAGATACGGCCTTGCAAAGCTTCGTCAACAGTGGTGATGCCCAGACCTTCGAACTCCTTGGCGTCGATGCTCTGGCTGGCGATGGAAAGCTCACGCTCCGGGATGGCCAGACCGCTCGACTGGATGGTCTTCTTGGCGGTAATCACCACGTCGGTAAGGGTAGTGTTGCTCTTGAGGTAGATTTTATAGGTTGTGCCTTTGATGGCAAGTGTCTGGGTGGCGTAGCCTACGTACGACACGCGTATCTTGTCTTTAGGGTTGACGAGACGGAATGAGAAGTCGCCGTTGATGTCGGTTACAGCTGCGGCTACAATACGGTTGGCGGCGTCGATTTCCACCACGTTCGCCATCATCACTCCTCCCATGTCGTCATAGACATTACCGCTGATCATCGCGCCTGCCGACTGAGCACGCATCAAAGATGGAGCCAGCAACATGACCGATAACAGAAGATATTTAGAAAATGATTTCATATTGTTGTGCGTTTTTTATTGTCATTATTTGTAGTTGAGCACACCGTCGATTTGGTGTACAACGGCGAAGGAGGAGGTGTAGAGGTTGTTGGCCCTCACGGCGTCACCACTGTCGTACTGGTATTCGCGGGCAAGAAGATTGTAGAGACCGCCAGAGGTCACCACTTTGCGGGTGTTGCCTTTGTTATCGGTAATGGTGAGTTGCTGGTCGTCGGCAGTGGTGGTCACCTTGAAGTAACTCAAGTTGTCGTCTTGCACCTTGTAGGCCGATGTCTCATAAGTGTCGCTCACGTTGCCGCCACCAATGAAGATGGCGTTGTCCTGGAAGTGATAGCGAAGGAAGAGGACAATCTCGTTCCTGAGGCTGTCGGCCAAATCAGGGTCGGTCTCATTCTCCACGTCTTCCCATGTGGGAAGTCCGCTGTCGTGTGCCTTGGCGATAGCCTCGTTGGTCGGTACGAATACTGAATAGTTGAAGGTGTTGAACAGGCTGACATTGGTCGAGGGGCTGCCATGCTCGTCGGTACCAATCACACGTTTGCCTTCAAGAAGGCCTGAACCGAGAAGCAGGGAGGTGAACTCACTGAATTCATCGTGTTGGCTGAGAATGTCATAGACTGAGTTGCGGCTCGTCATCAATGGCTCGTCATCGAGAATGTAAGTCTTACCGTTGCCTTCCAGAGATTCGTCATAAATCCTTGACACTCTCACTTTCTTGCCTTGCTCAATCTGCCAACCACCGCTGACAGTCATACCGCCGACACCGGCAGAGGCGTTCTCTATCTTGAGGAAACCGCCACCTTTGGTCTTGTAGTAGGTGTTGCCGTCTTCCACATTGCCAATGACAATATGCTGGTCGAGGATGTCGTTCAGACGGTTGGTGATCTGGTTATAGGCGGCCTCGCCGAGGGAGTCGCCTACAGTACCAGTCTCCATGTCGTAGTTCCAGATGGATGCCCAGACGCGGTCTTGCACCGTTGGGGCGTTAGCGTCATAGTGGAAACGGAACATCTGTGTGGAAGTCTTGCCAAAAGAGCAGGGGTCGATATACTCCAGCAATGACTTGTTGCTCGGGATGAACAGACTGTAGTACGACTGCTGGGAGTTGAGATACACCTCGAAGCCCAGTTGCTCGATGCCCCAGTTGAGGATGCTCATCGTCTCGTTGATGAGTGCGGGGAATGAAACGGAGATATATGCCACGGGATTGAACACCTTATTAGTAAGGTATATGGCACCATTGCAGCCGAGAAGCACGCTGTCGATGTCGGCGGTTGTGATGCCGAGTTCGTCGTTGGCGTCGTTGAGCACAGTCTCGAATTTGCTGGGAACGGAGTTGACAAATGAGTTGAGCATGTTCACATTGAGCATCTTCGACACCACATTGTCGGGAACGTTCTCCCATGAACCGTAGTAGTCTTTGAGCACCTTGCCGGCGCCATCGTTCCAGTAGCGGTCGAGCGCCTCGTCGCTCGGAACGAGCATTACGCCCATGTTCTCCTGGAGAGCCACTTCTGTGCTGGTTCCTGCGTTGGTGGTGCTGTAGAACTCGTTCCATCCCGGGTCGAATTTCAACATACCATTCACCGGACCTTCTGCTGGTGTGAGGTCAAGAGCCTGACCGCCCTGAGAACGCTCTGAGAAATAGCGCTTCTGGAACACACTGTCGTAGTTGGTGCCGTAGAGACGGTTGTACTCGTCGGTGGCAGTGCGGTTGTAGTAAGGTGCGCAGAAACGCTCAAGCAACTTGGCGTATTTCTGGGTGTTGGCATTGGTGTTGATGATTTCAGCCATGTTGGGCAGCGGGGTCATCACTTCGGCCATACGGTGAACGAAGCCGTTGGAGCATTTGATGTTGGGCTCGGCCATCATCACGCCGTTCACGTTGGCATCTCCGGGTTGGCGCTCGCTAACATAGTTGAAGAGGAAATTGCAGTCGTTGTTGGTAATCTGCTTGTTCTCGAGGAACATCTCTATGAAATGAATCATCGGTGCAGTCGACATATCCATCATGCAGGGGATGGTCTTGTTGTTGTCGCGGTAGTACTGCCAGTAGGGGGTGTTGGGCATCTTGTCGGGGGTGAGCAAAGGCACTGAGTCGTAAACCGACTGAGAAGTGAGCCTGCGCATACAGTCACCCTCTGTGGGGCCCGTTGAACTTGAAAGGTAAGCCATCTGGCAAGAGTTGTTGATCATAGAACCGTAGAGCAGCATCTTCTTCTGGGCGAGGGAAAGGTCCTCGTAGCGGTGAACACCCCAGTTGTTCTTGCTGTAGAAACGGTTGAAAGCATCGTCGTCGGCAACGAAGAGAGTTTTGCTACCTGTGGTGTTAAGCACAGTGCCATATCCCAAGTCGTTAATCAGACGGACAGTGTTGGTGTAGTTCCCATCATCTAAGTAAGCATAGATGCTGGACCCCAACCATGACGGATCCTCGTCGCCGAGGTCGTAACCATCGCAGGACGACAATGACGAGAGTGCCATCAGCGTCCCCATAGCCAAGAAGGCCATGACTTTGTTGGAATGTCTTCTGTTCATAAAATGAGGTTTTATATTTTTTAGTCTTTTTTTTGCGTTAGGCACGTAGAAATAATCACCAAATATTGTGGGTTGATTTCATAATAATTTGGTAATCAGTATGTTAATTGCAACTTGCCAATTTAGGCATTCTAAACGAATGTAAAGTTACATCAAAAAAAGATAATGGCAAAAGATTAAATGTTACATATTCCTTTTCTGTTGTAACATACATTTAAAATATTACTTTCAGTGAAAAATAAGTGAAAATCGGAGTAATCAGACGATTCTGACTACTCCGACTATTCTGAGGATTCTGATGACTCCTGCTATTCGGTCACCAAGTATTTTCCATTGGTACCAATACCCTCGGCATTCACATACATTGACTTGGCGGTGGAGTTGTTGAAGAATTCCACGGTGGCATGGCCATTGGCATCGGTTTGGACGGTAGGTTGCCAGAAAATGGTACGGCGGAAGTCGTCGGTCGCGATGAAATTGGTATAGTCGTCAGTTTCAAACTTGGTCGGCACATTGTAACCCTGGAAGTGTGTCTTGCGGAGTCCCTTGTTGCTGGCTGTTGAGAACGTGGGGTGGGTATAGACGAAAATCATCGCAGGGTTACATCCTTGTATGGTGCTGTTGATTAAGTAGTTGCCGATTGCTGACGCTTCCTGTACGATATACACGGACTTGGCTTCGTCAAGGAACATGGGTAAGGGCTCGATATTAGTATTGACAACCATGGCTTGATCTTCCATTGCTTGTCTCCTTAAGGCTCCCAATCCCGTAGTGCCCGCATATTTGTTGTTGAGAATCCATACGGTGGGCCTGTTGTTGTAGGTTGGTCCGTCAACATGGAAGTTGGGCGTGGAGTCGTTGGCCACTGCTGCCAGGAATTCTTCGAGACTGTCCATCAGCAAGGGGTCGCAGTCCTGCATCAGCGGGTTCTTCTGTGCGAGCCAGGCATAAAACGAGGGTTGGGTCTCGCCCTTGTCGGCATACTCATCGCTACCTTCGTCGCAGTTGTAGAACAGCACTGCGCGTCGCCGGGCCTCGTTCTCGTTGTGCCAGCGGCCGGTACTGTCGGTCCAGTAGTTGCGACGGGCCTTGATGGTGACGGTCTTGGTCATGAACTCATTATGACCTACTTGTATGCGTAGCCGTTTGTCCTCCTCGGTTTCATTTTCCGCGCCACCTGTGGGCAGAGGCTTGAAGAAATTGGCTTCGTTTTGGGGAATCATGCTACTTTCCAAAGCGCTCAAAAAGCGTGGTTTGGGTGCGAAATGACGGTCGATGGTTACTGCGAATGTCTTCAACTTGTCATCGATACGGGTCTGAATCTGCATGTTCCACTCTCCGTCGATGTCGGGAATGGCGAAGGCATAATGACCTGTCGAGTCGGTGGTGCAATCGCCTCTTAGGCTTTGGCCGCTTTTATTGTAAAGGAAGGCGGTCAGGTCCACGTTGCTCACCTCGTGTTTCTTCTTCCATGCGCTTAGCGAGGGCTTGAGTTGACCGAATACGTAGAGTTTGTCTTCTATGGGCTGAATTTTAGGGAATGGTGTCTGGCCGGTAATTAAGCGCCAGTCGTAACGACGCCAGCCCTGCACCAGCATCAGTGTGTCGGCTGCCTGGCGGTGAGGAAGGTCGTCGGCCTCGAAATAGTAGTCGGGATTGGCGATATAGCCTCTCACCTCACTGCCAAGCAACATCCAGGTGTGGATGCTTCCTTGTTTGCCGTTGGTCAGGGTGCCCGCATCCATAGCGGAGAATGAGATGTGGCTGTTGGGAGCTGTCTGGATGTCGAACTTCACCTTGCAGCAGGGGGTGATGGATTGCCGGTCGGCTGTCAGTTTGATGGAATCCACATCCTCGCCTTGAGGGCAGATGAAGAAAAGACGTTCGGCCTGAATCTGACCGTCGCTGCTAAAGACGGTCAGTTGGTTCACACCGTAGGGCAAATCATCGCGATTCAGTCCTATTTCTATGGATGGTTCTGCCGTGAGGGTGTCGGCGCGGAACACGCGGCCGCCATTCACGATGGTGTAGCCCAGCATCCGTCCTTGCATCCCAGGACTGCTGTTGAGCAATACCGTCACCTCTTCGTCCTTCAATGGGTCGACCTTGACCACACAACCCTCCGAACGGGGGTCGGGAAGGTCGAATGAGTGAAGTTTGCCGTCTTCATCGGTCAACGCCATTTTCAAATGCTTGCCTTCGGGGATGATATCGAACACTGCACGGCCGTCGGCTCCTGAAATAGCTATGGCAAGAGTCTGGTCCTCCTCGTTCATGATGAGACCCTTGGTGGCTACTGGCATGCCTTCCTTGTCGGTGACGGTGAAAGCGACACGGCTACGAAGGCCTTGTACCAGGTCACCTCCCTCTGGATAGAACTTCACCTCGAAACCTTTGGCCTTCTTTGATTTACCGTCCTCTGCCGACAACACCGCCGCATCTTCCTCTTTTTCCCTCTCGGGCAGGCGGTTGCGGTAACTGTACTGGTCAATCTCGGGGTTGCTGTAGTCACCTTCGTTCTTGGGCTGGTTGAATACAGGAAAAACGCGGGAGAAAGCGGTGGCATCACCGAAATTCATCATATAGCGGGTGTAGGCACGGACTTCATAGAAACCACTGCCGAAAATGCTGTCCAAACGCAAATCGCCTGTGGCCTCGCCGTTCTCCACTTTCACCTTGGTCTTTTGAATCACGTCGCCACTGGGGTTGAGCAATTCCACATACAACACTTTGCTGATGTCACTCGGAAGTCCTGTGTCGGCTCTGCGCAGGTAGGCCTTGTACCAAATCCGCTCACCTTTGAAGTAGCCGGTGTTGTCGAAGTGGAGATACACTTTCTCCTGAGGCATCGACTGGTTGAACAGCATGGCGTGCTTGATATAGGCCAATATACTGTCGGTGGCAGTGTAGTCGGTCTGTTGACTATGGTTGGTGTTCTGGGCCACTCCTGCCTGTGTAAGCAGGAAGAAAAAGACGGATGTAAGGATAGTGCGTATCATAGTGAGTTGCTTTTGTTTCTGATTAGTGAGGATACTGCCTTTTGGAAAGATTTCCATTTTTTGATGAGGTAAGTTGTGCGTTCCCAACCCAGTATGGAGAAAAGAAAGGACGCTTTTGGGGTTTTGTATTGAATCCAAGCAAGATTTTGCTGGTCGAACTTCTTTCTTAGGTAATCGGAAATGGAAATGAATTTCTCGATATGGTGATAGATGTGGTTGCTGATGAATTGCTCGCAAATCTTTCTGGTTTCAGGTGTGTCCCTGTAGGCAAGGATTTCGCTTGCAATGTGGAATAGACCGTCTGCTTCCCTTTTTTGGATGTCTTTTGACACTAAGGAATGAAGGTGCTTTTGGTCGTTGAAAACACGCCATACTCCATACTCACCGGCTGCGCAAATGATTTTAGAGGATTGTTTCAATATGTTGATGATGAATTCCGCATCTTCGTAAATGGGATATTGGCTACTCCATCCACCCGCTTTCTCTACAGCGGAGCGATGAAATAAATAAAGAATGGAATGCCAGTTGATTCCATAATGCTTCCATAAAGCAATGGCATAATCCATAGCTGGAGAAAAGTCATTCGTCAAATTGACTCTTTCTGTTTCGGTCGATTCGGGAAGATTACAAATACGGAGTGGTGAATAGACGATGGTGTTCTCATCGCCGTCCTCAAGCATCCTCGTCATTTGTCTCTCAATCAGACCTGGTGTACAGTAGTCGTCGGCATCGTGGAATTTCACGTATTCACCTTTACTCTGGCTGAAGGCATAGTTGCGGGCGGCACAGGCGCCTTTGTCTGGGTTGACCAACACATGCACTCGTTCGCTCTCGTGTTTTTGGGCGAGAACGAGCGAATGGTCTGTAGAATGATCATCCACCACGATAACCTCAATGTTTGGGTAGGTCTGGCTGAGACAACTCTCAATGGTCTTTTCTATGTAGTGCTCTTCGTTATAGAGCGGTATGAGTATGGATACAAGAGGCAATGACGACATAACTATCCCTTTCTATTAACGAGATGAGTAAAAAGTTTTCCCATCTTCTTCCATTTGTCTATTAACAAAGTGGTATGCTTCCAACCCAAAATGGAATAAAGAAAACCCAGCCTCTCGCTCTTGACCTTCGTCCATTCTAAGCCGTTCTGTTTACAAACGCTGTCAACGTAAGGCAGAATAGGATAGAACGAGCGGATGTCTCGGTAAACATACTGTCCGATGAAGTCACTTACTATCTGGCGGGTCTTTTGGTCGTCCCGGTGGCGGAGTAAGGTGTTTGCCATGTCGCAGATGGTGTGGATGCCGTTCTTCATCTTCTCTGTCGTGCGGCAGTGAAGGTGTTGGCTGTCGTTGAATATGCGCCAAATGGCATATTCCCCTTCAACGTAAAGCATCTTGGAGGCTTGCTCTACAGCCTTGGTGAAAAAATGGTTGTCTTGCAGAATCATAACGTCTTCTTTCCAACCGCCAACTTTCTCCACAGTCTGCCTGTTCAGTAGGAAACAGTGGGGGCAGTGGAATGAGAATGAACGATAAGCAGTGGACAGATAATCGATAGGGTCATCGTAATCCTTGTCGTTATAACTCTTGAGGGAATACAAACTGCCGTTAGTGCTCAATGTGTGGAGAGATGAGAACACGATGGCATTCTCATCGCCGTCTTTTAACATCCTCTCCACTTGCTTCAAAATAAGGTTATCGGAACCGTAATCGTCGGCATCGTGGAATTTCACATATTGTCCTGTACTATGCTCGAAAGCGTAGTTGCGGGCCGATTGTGAACCTTTCTTGGGATTGGTCAGCACATGGATTCTGTCATTCTCGTATCGCTTGGCTATAGCAAAGGAGTTGTCTGTGGAATGGTCGTCTACAACTACAACCTCAATGTTCTTGTAAGGCTGTCGGATGCACCATTCCAGTAAATCCCCAATATACTTCTCTGCATTATATAGAGGGATAAGAATAGATACAAGTGGGCTATTGGTAGTATCTGGCATAAATGTTATTTCCCGAATGTTTTTTTAATCCCTAGTAGCAACGCTGTAGTTCGTTCCCATCCCAAAAGTGAATAGAGAAAGTTGAATCGCTCGTTTCTGAACTTCACCCATTTCAGTCCGTTCTTCCTGCACAGCTCATTCACGTAGGGAAGGATGGGACGGAAAGAAGGGAAATCAAAGTAGATACAACGCCCGATAAAGGTTTCGCAAACCTCACGAGTGTCGGCATTGTCCTTGTATCTCAGAACGGTTTGAGCCATGTCGCAGATGGTCTCTATGGCGTTCTTCATCTTGTCAGGAGTCTTCTGGCTGTGGATATGAACACCATCGTCGAACACACGCCAGACTGCATATTCACCATCCACAAACAGCACTTTGGAAGCAACTTCGGCGGCTTTCACAAAATAAACCCTGTCTTGAAGGATGCGCACTTGTTCATTCCAACCCCCTATCGCATCCACTGTCTTGCGGGTGAGCAAGTAGCAATGGGGGCAATAGAAAGCATGGGCACGGAGCATGTCAACAGCAAAGTCGATGGGATTGAAATAGTCCTTGCCCTTCATCCTCGTCTGGATGGTCATCTCACCATTCCCCTCCAACTGGTGGAGGAGGGAATAAACCATGGTGTCGTCGTCACCGTCTTGCAACATGCGGTCCACCTGCTTCTCAATCAAGCCAGGGGTGGAATAGTCGTCAGCGTCATGAAACTTCACAAACCGACCTTTGCTGCACTCGTAAGCGTAGTTGCGGGCCGTCTGGGCGCCTTTTTTAGGATTGGACAACACATGCACTCTATCGCTCTCATATTGCTTGGCAATGCTCAGGGAACGGTCGGTGGAATGGTCGTCAACCACCACTACTTCGATGTTTTTGTAACTTTGGTTCAGGCACGACTCGATAGCGCCACCGATATACTCCTCGGCATTGTAGAGGGGTATCAGTACGGAAACGAGTGGGCGACTTTCTGGTTGCATAAAGTTGTTGAGATAGGGTTGCTCTTTGAAACAATGAATTACAAAATGCAAAAATACATAAAAATCAGCATTCTTTATGTGTACCAGAGATGAAATCTTCTTATTTTGAGGTTTTTTCTACAAATTTGACCATCGGTCCGATTAGCTTGAACTGAGATTGTTCCATTCCCGGCATTCTTTTAAGATGGAAGCGGAGTTGGAGTTCTTATCGAATCCCTTCTTGGCATTGTGGTGAGCAGAGCATTTTTCAAGTACATGTGAAACCTTCAGTTTCTCGCCGCCTAACTTAAATCCGCTACCACAGCGTTTAGCTTCTTTTGGTTTCTTCTCACCCGATAACCATCCATTGTTCCAGGCCTCGCAGTCCTTGAAATGTACTGGGCTGATGGGGCCGATGATGTCCTTCGTATAGAGGTCAAAACCGTCGTCGATGTTGTTGTAGGCCTTGCAGGATTGGAAGACATTGCCTTCTCCGATGGAGAGCTTGGCTCCGAAACCGTCAGCATTGCGTCGCATGATGTCGCAGTTGTCGTGAGAGATGCAGGTGTCTATGGTGTTGTGGGCAGGCCACTCCCGCTTGTGACTTCCTGGGTAGGAACAAATGAGGATGCCTGTGTCGCCGTTTCCATACGCCTCGCATTGACGCACAATGTTGCGGGAGCCACAGAGCATCAGTCCAGAGGAAGAAGCGTTACGGAACACTAACCCGTCAAGAAGCCAACAATCCGCCTGGAGAACCATGAGCGGTAATCGTGAATTGATGGCTGAACCGTCAAGGATGGCTTTCCCCGGATGCTCGGCTCGGAGAATGACTGGATGAGACTGGCTGCCAGAGCATGTCTTAGGGATATAGTATGGACCTCCAGAATAAATACCGTCTGCCAAGACGATTTCGCATCCCGAGTGGGCCCGGAGTAGGGCGGATGCCAGTTTTTCCGGACCGTCAGCGGGAGTCATCCGTACGGTTCGGGGCAACCTGCCCGGAAGGCGTTCTGTCCCATTGAAAGAAGTCCGGCAAAAAGGATAGTCGGGAATGTAGTGTCCGATGGCCCTCTTCGGAGTATGGCTTAGTTTTCCCGGGGAGGTCTCGAAGTGGAGGTCGGTGATGTCAATTTTTATGTCTCCAGCGATGGCGAATCCCACATAAATGGACGAATCGTCTTGTCTGAGCAGGAAATCGCAACCGGGGAAACGGATGGTTTCCGTCCCGGCGTCGGTGGTGAGCGAGGCTTCCAAACCCTGGTCTGTCTTGGCGAGCTGGAAATGGTGTCGGTCGCCCGTTCGAATCTCATCCATGGAACACTGGTTTCGGAACAAGCGCGAAGGGTCCAGACGCCTTCTTCTTGGCTGGAAAGAAGCTTCCGGACTCGTATAGCCTCCCACTATGCGGAGCCCAAGGCCGAAGTTGAACCCCTCGGGCGTACGGAATCGACCTAAAAGTGCATGGTTCCGATAACGGTTATCCGACGAAGGGCTCGCCACAGTGTCGACGGCCATAAGTCCATATCCTGTCTGGAAATCGACACCACTTATGTCCGTGACTTCCAAAGTGGCATTGAAGACAAAGTTCTCAATTCTGGGGTCGATTTTACGGTAATAAAACAGAAAACTGTCCAATCCATCGGCCAACTTGAACCAACCTGACTTGCCGAATGTGGCACTAGACCATCCTTGCGTGTTTAGGTTTGTAGGACTCATGATTTAGAGCAAACAATTTTTATGTTTAAGTTTCGGAAGTTATAAAAAGGAGTTAAATAGGGAGTTAAGCCAGCTTGCTGGCTGGAAGTTAAGCACTTTCGTGCTGGACGATACTACTGCAATTCAACGCTATTGTCCTGTGCCTAGTACTTTGGTTATCAGTTCAGTTAAAAAGGACTTCTCGCCACTTCGGAATGATTTTTTCAAGAGTGAAGGCCTGTGTAAATTGCTCTCCACGTTGGGAAAGGGTGCTTCGTAAGGAGGGACTGTCGGAAAGTTGAGCCATCGCTTCTGTGAGGGCGTTCTCATCACCCACAGGGGTTATGAGGCAGGGGGCATCCTCACCCAGAAGTTCTCGAATACCATCAAAGTCAGTCGTAATACAAGGCAGTCCCATCATCATCGCTTCCAGCAGCGCATTGGGAGTGCCTTCATAGTCAGAAGAGAGTACAAACAGCTCCGCATCTGCTATTAGCGGATGAATCGGAGACTTGAAACCCTCTAAAAAGACCTTGTCAGTGAGCGACAGACGCTCAATCAGGGGACGAAGTGGCTCTTCACCCTTGTCTTTGCCGTAGATGTGCAGGGTGTGTTCCGGATGGTTGAGGGCGAATTTTGCGAAAGCCTTGATGAGCAGTGAGTGATTCTTCTGGGGATGCATCCTTCCCATGGTGACGATACGCTTGCTGCCACCGGTAGCCTTGCACGATACGTGAACAGGATTTGGCACTACAACACCTTTTCTCCTTATCTCGGCTGAGAACATGTTTAGGATGGTCTCTGTCTGAAATACCACCTTGTCGGCTCTATGGAACGATAATTTGCCTAATAATCTGTATTCAAAGTCTTTTTTGAATGGATTGTTTCTTTCCGACAACACTTTACGTCCAGGTCCTTTGGAGAAGGCATTCATCAGATTTTGTGTTTTCAGCATGCTTAAAGTCACATCAGGCTTTTCCTTCCGTTTCAGTTGCTCACACATCTTGATGAGACGGTAATACCTGTAAAGCTTATTGGGTAGCCACATGAATCTCGCACCTCTTTTGTAGATAGGGTATAGGGCTGGAGGTTCAACGATGTGAACGATTTTGATGTTCTCTTCCAAAGGATACATTTCGGGGGTGGAATGAGTGTATATCATCACTTCATGGTCAACTGACAATGCATTGGCAATCCTACTGACCACACGCTCAGCGCCGCCTCCGTACATGGAATCAATGACAATCAGAATTTTCTTCATTTGGGGATTTTGAGAGTTTTTCTGTGGCAAAGTTATGTTTTTTTTCCAAATAAACTGTTTTTTCCCTAGAAAAAGGGTAAGTTTGCAATAGGAAACAGACAGCCTTTAACCAAAAACTATTACTACATTCTGTTCGATTCGGGTCACCAAGTGTAAGTTCAGGCTTCACATTGTAGAACTCGTTTATTGTGGTGGAAAAGTTGTGGTGAAAAAGTTGTGGCGGAAAAATTGTTGATTTAAATATTGGACAGAGAATATGAATCTAACTTCTGATTTGAACACTCGAATTGTTTATGTGCTCGTCAGTTCGTCTGATGACATTTTTCTGGAACAATTCTGGGGCTCTCTTTACTCCCTGCGTCAATTTCATCCTAATGCTAAAGTTTTGGCGTTGACAGATGGCCCTACTGCTAGGCGGATAAAAAATGACAAAAAACTCGCGCCGCTCTATGAAATGATTTCAGAACTCATGGAGGTTGATGTGCCCGACAGCTATATCAATGTGCTGAGGTCAAGGGATATCAAGACACGGGTCCGGAATATTATAGACGGTGATTTCTTCTATATTGACACCGACACCATCATTGCTGCCCCGATTAATGGTATTGACACACTTGAAGTAAAGAACATTGCAATGGTCCCCGACCTTCATCGTCAGCAAACAACTGATAACATCTGGGACGTCAATCGGGTTAGGATGGTTTTCAACATGAATATCACCCATACCAATGACATTTATTTTAATGCTGGAGTCGTTTTTGTCAGGGACAATGCGACCACACGCGAATTCTATGCCAAATGGCATGAGAACTGGTTGACTACTGTCAAAAAGGGTTATTATATCGACCAGCCTGGATTATTCTACACCGACAGTGAATTCGGGTTTATCATAGAAAAACTGCCCGATATTTACAATTGTATGGGAGTTTACTCTGCCCACTATTGGACAGAGGCAAGAATTATTCATTATCTCGATAAAGGATTACCGTTAAGGACGCTGAAAGACATTCCCAAAAAGATACATGAGGCACAGGGCATTACCGAGGAAGTGAAGGACTTGCTGTTGAATGCCAAGAAACACTTGTCGGAACACACTTGTTTTTGCTCGTTTTATGACCTGGCTTTCCTAAATGGCGCCTTCTGCCAGTTCTTTATTAAGAACGGATTGCTTTATAGATGCGTCAAAAAGTTTAATCAATGGGAATCGGAATGGCGTGTGAGAAAATTAAACAAGTGGAAATGATGGCTAATCGTTTGGAATGATTCTTTGAAGATAATATGCCTGTTTGTGAAAGTTTTTAGGGCAACTGGTGGGATAATGCCGTTTTTTTGTATACTTTTGCAAGGAATTACAATTTCTGTCATTATCATCACGGTTTATGGAGAAGAATGGAAAGATACTGTCGTTAATCGTGCCTTCCTATAATATGGAACGCTATCTCTGTAGATGCCTCGACAGTCTAATCACTGATGACGAGGACGTCATGCATGCGCTTGATGTCATCGTGGTCAATGATGGCAGCAAGGACAAGACTTCGGAGATAGCCCATCGGTATGCGGATAAGTATCCCGACACCTTCCGCGTCATTGACAAGCAAAACGGCAATTACGGCTCGTGCATCAACGCTGGAATCAGAGAGGCAATGGGAAAGTATGTACGCCCCCTTGACGCTGACGACTATGTGGCCAAAGACAATCTGCCAAGTGTTATTCGGACCCTTGGCGAGGTTGATGCTGATGTCATCATCACTGATTTCACAGAGGTCTCAGATAATTGCGAAACACTGAGAGAAAGGCAATTCAATTTGTTGCAGGAAAACCAGACATTCGAAATGAATGAGAGTTTATGCCATTATCAATTGCCTATGCATTCACTCTCTTACCGTACGAATCTGCTCCGAAATATGGGATACAAACAGACCGAAGGCGTTTTTTATAGCGACCAAGAATGGGATTTCCTACCTTTCCAAGCGGTGAAGACGTTGCATTATCTGCCCCGAAAACTATATCAGTATGTCATCGGACGTGATGGACAAAGCGTGGACCCAAAAGTCGAACAAAAGCACATGGACAGCAATACGACCGTCTTAACGAATCTGCTGAGAGCTTTCTCAACAGTGGACAAGAGCTCGGTCACTTACCGCTATATGTTCCAATTCCTCAAACCGCTTTCATGGCATATCTATTACGCCGTGTTGTTGGCTGAACCTTACTCCGAGCGAAATGACGAGTTGCTTCGAAGCGCTGATTCACAAATGAAGACGCTGTCACCGGAATTGTATGATTTCCTCGACAGACTTGTCATCTCTTTCAGAACAAGGCTCGTGCATAGATGGAGGCAAGGTAAGAAAACAAACTTACGATGGCTGAAACGTACCATTCCTATATACAATCTTATGCTTAGACTACAAAATTCGTTTAAGAAGATATTTGTCAATAACTAAGACTGCAGATGAAACATATTGAACTCTAAGTACATCTGATTATGAATATGGAAACGGAAGTCCGCAATGGCTTTACGGTCACAGCGGAGATGAAAAAAGTGTGGGCGGTCGAAATGAAAATCGCCAAGAAAATATTCGAGGTCTGCGACAAATACGGACTACCGATTGTCTCTTGTGGCGGCACCAGCATCGGAGCTTTGAGAGAAAAAGGATATATACCCTGGGACGACGACATCGACCTGGAAATGCTGAGGAAGGACTACGACAAATTGGTGGAAGTGGCTCCAAAAGAATTCACACATCCTTATTTCTTCCAGTGTGCATATACCGATAAAAACTACACCCACGGCCATGCACAAGTCAGGATGGACAATACGGCGGCAATTATGCCTGAGGACATATTCCAGGATTTTCATCAGGGTATCTTTGTGGATATCTTCGTACTTGACAACGTACCTCCTACCAATGAGGGAATCCAAGAGTTAAGGAAGAAGACTGAACCCATGAAGAAAATGCTTGACAGGGTCTCGTATGCTTCTCTTCACATTGCGACCCTTACTCCCGGGAGTTTGTTCACAATACTCAAGGATATCACCAGGAAGCGTCTCTCTGACTTGAGCAAGGATTTCGCTAAATATGAAGACTGCTTCAGAGCTGTGGACGACAAGCAAACGGAGGAAGTATGTTCCATGGCTTTTACATGGGCTCCCTTTGAAAGACACCGACGAAGCAAACACCTCATGGAAGGCATCACTTATGTTCCTTTCGAAGACATGATGATGCCTGTACCCAATGGGTATCATGAAATCCTTTCACGGCAGTTCGGCGACTATATGAAACCTGCAAGGCAACCGATGCTGCACAGCGGGTTTGTCGTTCTCGACACTGAACGCTCCTATACTGAATATCTCCCCGAACTACGTCGGCAACGTATCAAAGGGAGAAGGGAGAAACTGCTGAAGGCGCTGCATTTGAAATGACAACTCCTGTTTGCCATTAACGGATTACTTATCTTTAATGTGAATAAGAATGAATATAGCGATAATATTATCAGGAGGGGTAGGCCACAGAATGGGAACTGAGGTTCCTAAACAATATATTGTGGTGGATAATCAACCTGTTGTCAGCTATTGCCTGAAAACCTTCACATCCAACCACAACATCGATATGGTGGGGGTGGTGGTCGCCGAAGAATGGGAGGATTTTATCAGGGAACAAGTGGAGGGGTTGAATAACGACAAAACGGTGTTCTTTGCTCGCCCAGGTGAAACAAGGCAGTTCTCCATCTTCAATGGACTCAAGGCTGCCAGGCAACAAGGGGCTAAGGATTCTGATGTCGTCATCATTCATGATGCGGCAAGGCCTCTTGTGAGCCATCAACTTATCGACAGGTGCATAGAGGGCTGCAAGCATGCCGAAGGGGTAATGCCTGCCATTCCCGTGAAAGACACTACCTACTTTAGCAAGGACGGAAAACATATACATTCTTTATTGGAACGCTCCTGTCTCTGGGCTGGACAGGCACCAGAGGCCTTCCGTTTCGGAAAATACCTGGAGGCACATGAGAAGATGAGCACCGAAGAACTGATGAAGATTGTCGGAAGTACAGAACTGGCTTTTAAGGCTGGATTGGACTGCGTGATGACAGAAGGTGACCCGATGAATTTCAAAATCACCACTCCTGACGACTTGTTGAATTTCCAACAGATAATTTCTAAGAAAAGATGAAAGCATACGTTTTACACGGAATCAACGACCTTAGGTACGAAGAGGTTCAACAACCTGATTGCCCTGAAGGATGGGCAATTGTCAAGGTCAAAGCTGCTGGTATTTGCAGTTCAGACATTCCGCGTATATTTGTGAAAGGAACTTATCATTTCCCAACCATACCTGGTCATGAGTTCGCTGGCGTCGTCGAACGGGTCGGGGCACCAGAGGATGAGTTCTTGATTCACAGACATGTTGGTGTGTTCCCGTTGATTCCTTGCCGAAAATGTCAGCAATGCCACGAACGGCATTATGAGATGTGCGAACACTATGATTATCTGGGGTCAAGGAGGGATGGAGGTTTTGCTGAGTATGTGGCTGTGCCTACTTGGAATCTTGTTGACCTCGACGAAACTATCCCTTTCACGCATGCTGCTATGCTTGAACCCCTTTCGGTAGCACTTCATGCCATGAAAATCGCTGGAGTGGCTGACCGAAGTAGAGTGGGGATTGTAGGAACAGGCATGATTGGTATTTGTGCGGCGCAGTGGGCAAAAAGCATGGGGGCAAAACAAGTTGTGGTGATGGGAAGGAATGAACAAAAAAGAAGTCTTGTTCATAACTGTGGATTGGATTACCTGAATAGCGCGGATAACGACTGCACAGGAATGTTCGACATCGTCCTTGAGGCGGTTGGAACCCCTCAGGCAATTCAACAGGCCATAAACGCTTTAGCACCATCAGGAAAAATCGTACTGATGGGGAATCCTGCTTCGGATATTGTCATGCAGCAAGATGTCTATTGGCGAATTCTCCGCAAGCAACTCAGCATTTCTGGCACATGGAATTCCTCCTACGACGGCATGAATCCTTCCGATTGGACTGATGCTGTGGAAGCGCTTAGGAATGGGCAGGTAATAGTTGACCCTTTGATATCTCATCAATTCGAGCAGCAGCAGTTGACCGATGGATTGGATATCATGATGAAACATAATGAGCCTTTTTGCAAGGTGATGACAGTTTGGAATAATTAAATCAGAAGAATCTGAATATGAAAGAAAAAGGAGAAATTTCGGCTTCAATGATGTGTACAGACCTCGTCGATTTGTACGAAACTATCCAGATTTTTGAACGTAATGGTGTGGAGCATCTCCATATCGATGTCATGGACGGTACATTTGTACCCAATCTCGGATTGGGAGTTGATTATATCCGTGGGTTGCGCAAGTTGACAAGCATTCCTTTGGATATTCATCTGATGATTAAGGACCCAGAATACAAATTACAATGGATTGGCATCAAGGAAACCGATATTGTCAGCATTCACTACGAGAGCTCTTTCCAAGTACAAAGGGTTCTGGACTGGTTGCAACCCTTTGGATGCCAAAGGTTCCTCGCCATCAATCCTGCTACACCTATTGGAGTGTTGGAGGAAGTGCTGGATTATATCGACGGCATCAACTTGCTCATGGTCAATCCTGGTTTTGCAGGACAGAAGATGATACCTTCCACCATGAAAAAGGCTGAGAGATTGGTGCAAATGCTCAAGCAGGCGCAACGCGAGGACATTATAGTGGAAGTGGATGGCAATATCACTCCTGAACATGGCAGAAGACTGAGAGAGATTGGCGCTAGCATCTTTGTGGCTGGAAAATCGTCCATCTTCAAGGGAAAAGTGGATGAGTACGAGCAGAATGTAAGGATTCTACGCCAAGCCATCGAATGATGCGGATGCAAAGATGTTTTTGATAAAACAGGTTGATGCTTTACATGGCGAGTTCTGAACCTGGTCTGAAAAATACTGGATAGGTTCTAGGTTACATGTCTTTTCGCAGTTGATGGAATAAGTCCATCCATAGTTTGCAAACATTTTCAGGGGTATATCCCTCTGCTTTTCTTCTTGCTTTCGTTCCCATTGTTCTGCGGACATCTTCATGTTCTATTAAGTAGTTGAGCCTCTCGGCCAATTGCTCCACATTGTTGAGCTCAACAAGAAAACCTTCAACACCCTCGCTGATTAGGCTTCTTGGGCCCGTGGGGCAATCATACGACACAACAGGCAGTCCGCAAGCCATTGCCTCTAAGATGACGAGAGAAAAACCTTCCGATTGGGACGACAATGCGAAAATTGACGATTCTGAATACGCATGGGTAAGGTCATTGACTGCACCTTTCAAGAATACGCTGTGCTCAAGCCTGGAATTGTTGATTTGCTGAAAAAGGGTCTGATATAATCTGCCTTCACCATATATTTCCAATTTCCAGTCAGGGTGTTTTTCATTAATAATCTTCCATGCCTTGATGAGATGGGATTGTTGCTTTTCTGAAGTGAGCCTTCCCACTGAAATCACCTTCTTATATGAAAGTGTTGATGTTTGGGCTGGTAGGGGGATTGTGAGTAGATTTGGAATAGTCACTATATTGTTAAATCCTTTGTAAAGGGCCTTTTCCTCATCACTCAGTACAACTACTTTATCGTATTTTTTTTATGTGTAGGTCTCTCGAATATAAAGGAAGATATTGTAGAGCCTATTGAATAATTTCTTAGCCTTGAAGTTGTATATGAATCTGTTCGAATGAATTTCCTTAATAATACTTGGGTGTGAACTGATTTTTAACTGAGGCAGTAGTAATAAATCATTTCTACGTACCGTTATAACCACATCGGGTTTTATCTCGTTCAAGATCTCGGAGAGTTTCTTTTTGACTAATCTTATTCTTTTCTTGTTTCTAAAAAAGGCTCTCAACGAACTGCATTTCTTGGATTCGCCAACAGTGACATTCAATTCTAACAGGTGAATTTCCTTATTCAACGGTATCCATGTGTGGTCTGTGTTGTCTGTGATGATATACACATCATTGCCTTCAATTTCAGAAAGCGCATTGGCTTTTCGAAGTGTAATCATTTCTACACCCCCACATATGTTTAACCCATTTATGCAATAGACAATTTTCATTCTATTTCTGTTTAATGTACGTAAGCTTTATTTTGACTGTTATAAATTCCCCATTTTCTTTCTGATTGTCCATACAGTCATTAGAAGCCGGGGAGATATCTTGAACAGTAATGTGGTGATTCTTTGCACTCTGTCGTTTGAGAAATGGAAATCCGGGTTGGCCTTGGCAAACTCATCGATGATTCTGAGTCTCTCTGAAAAGCTTGGGATTTCTAATACCACACGATTGATAAAATCATGAAATCGTATCCACATCCAACGCTTGTACATCCAATGTTGCTGGGGAGTTAGTCCCCCTTTCTTGTCATAAACCCATGACTTGCTGTAAGCGATAATCCAGCCACTGATGTAATCCCGGGTGAAGTTGCTGGTGATAGCACCTTCCCATTTCCTGTAGAGATTGAGCACGAGGTTCGTTTTCAGGCATCTCTCTGCCTGATACAAACATTCATGAGAAAAAGGCATGTCTTCTGACAAAATACCAGGTATGAACCTAATGTTTTTCTTTATCAGAAATTCCCTTCTGTGGAGTCTGTGCCAGACACAAAGGCGACCGTAACCTAATTCACTCATAAACAGTTCACGACCGCTGCTCTCTTCCCATGTCACAGATTCCGGACCTAATGACTGTTGCTGGATAACACTGATTTCAGAGTCTTTAAATGTAATAAAATCAGCCACAACCATATCGGCTTTTGATTCTATGGCTTTTTCCAACAATACTGGTAGGCTGTCTTTGGCAAGCAGGTCATCTGGGTCTAAATACAAAACGTATTCTCCCACAGCTCTATCAAATGCTACGTTCCGTGCTATTGACAGCCCCAGGTTCTCCTGATGGATAATGGTGATATTATTATGCTGTTCCAGTAAAGCGGCTACAACTTCCATGCTGCGGTCTGGAGTGCCGTCGTTCACCACGATAATCTCGTAGCGGTCGTCGGAAAGACCCTGCTGGAAGATGCTTTCGAAAAAGGCGCGTATATGCTTCTCTACCTTATATATTGGAACAATAATACTGAGGTCTATCATCTATTCTTGATTATTGGTCTTTATCTATGTGAGAATATGGGATTGGTTTGGATTGCCTTTCATCCCAAAGATTCGTAAAGGTTTTAGTGCCTTAATAGCTTAATCTACGAGATATTTGGTTGAACTCCTATTCGTCTTTTTTTCTGAGCTTCCAGACAATCATTAGGAGACGAGGGGATAATACATGGCTCTACTTTGTAAACCGGGACGATGATACTGAGTTGCTTGGCCATGATAATAATTGCTGTTCTGACTGTTGAGGATAATTGTAAATCTTAAACTTGAGTTTGATGAAAAATTGTTATTTATTCCTCCTTTTGGATAATTAGTGATATTGAAGCAACTTTGTGGTACCAGCTGCCATATAAAACTAAAATATATCAATAATAATTTCCGAGTGCAAAGTTATTGAAATGTTTCTGTTTAGCAGATGTTTTTTTAAGT
>JAEEGI010004774.1_pt1 | contig 31519 bp, 23 predicted proteins | sample 8958751 | NCBI WGS metagenome assembly JAEEGI01 (sample SAMN16246545, study PRJNA631951) | gut metagenome | biome: gut microbiome; feature: rumen; material: KS-attached | host: Bos | place: Iran: Karaj | collected 2018-10 | reverse complement strand
TATAACCCCGTCCCCAAAGGGTCAAAATCTGAACCTATAACCCCGTCCCCAAAGGCTCATTTCCCTTAAAGTTTCATTCGAAGAATTCTTTGTACCACACCAAAAACATATATATCGTCCACACCTTTCGGCTGTTATCGACTTTACCTGAACGATGCTCGTCCAGGAGCCGGACTATTTCGGAAGTATTAAAGAATTTCTCTGCCGCCTTGCTTGTAAAGGCGGCTTTTATAATGCTGTAGTATTTGTCTTCCTTAAGCCAGATGCGGATGGGAACAGGAAAGCCCAGCTTCTTTTTCTCGGCCACGAAGTCCGGAAGATGACGATGGGCAGCGGCACGCATGGCTATCTTGGTATTTTGGTCGTTCACCTTGAAACGGGTGGGGAGAGTGCGGGCAAGGTCAAACACCTTTCGGTCCAGGAAGGGCACACGCACTTCAAGGGAGTTGGCCATACTCATCTTGTCAGCCTTAAGGAGGATGTCTCCTATGAGCCAGAAGTTGGTATCGATGTATTGCATCTTGGTGACATCATCCGAAGCTTCCTGCTTTTTATAAAAAGGAGCCGTAAGCTCTTTATGATCGTATTTCCCTGTGGGAGCTTTAAGGATCTTTGAACGCTCTTCTTTATTAAACATGAAGGCGTTTCCGATAAAGCGTTCCTCCACCGACTTGCTTCCCCGGATCAGGAAATTCTTTCCCTTAAAGTTAAAGGGAAGAGCCCGGGCACAAGAAGCAAGACCGCGCCTTAAGCCCAAAGGAAGCTTTTGATAGCCGGAAAGGGAAAAGGGCTCGTGATAGATATTGTAGCCCCCGAAGAATTCATCCGCCCCTTCTCCGGAAAGAGCCACCTTGACATGCTTTGCGGCGGTGTTGGAAACAAAGTAGAGGGCAACAGCGGAAGGATCTGCCAGAGGCTCGTCCATATGATATTGGATCTTGGGCAGTACATTCCAGTATTCCTCTGTGGAGATCAGCCTGCTGTAATTATCTATGCCCACTTCTTTGGACAGCTTTTTGGCATAGTCGATCTCGTTGTATTTTTCATAGTCAAAGCCCACAGTAAAGGTCTTGTCCCCGTGAAATGAAGAGGCGACAAGGCTTGAATCCACGCCCGAAGACAGGAAAGAACCAACTTCCACATCGGCTGTCATATGGGCTTTTACCGATTCCTGAAGGACCTTGTCTATCCGGTCCACCGTATCCTTGTAGTCCAATGTATCATCGGGAGCAAAGGTGGGATCAAAGTAACGGGTGATCTTCATTTCGCCGTCTTTAAAGAGAAAATAATGTCCGGCGTTGAGTTTATATATGCCTTTAAAGAAGGTTTCCGGAAGGACGGAATATTGAAAGGTCAGGTAGTTTTCCAGAGCTTCGGGATTTATTTCTTTTTTATAGGCGGGATGCTCAAGGATGGACTTGATCTCGGAGCCGTAGGCCAGTTCCCGGCCCGGAAGGGCATAGTAGAAGGGCTTGATGCCAAAATGATCCCGGGCGCCGAAAAGAGTCTTTGTCTTAAGATCCCAGAGAACGAAGGTGAACATGCCCCGAAGCTTATTTACAAGGTCAGGGCCGTATTCCTCGTAGCCGTGGAGAAGAACCTCAGTGTCCGCGTTATTTGAAAAAATGTGACCTTTGGCTTCAAGGTCACATCGGAGATCTTTGTAATTATATATCTCACCGTTAAAGGTGACCACCAGCGAGCCGTCTTCGTTGTACATGGGCTGGTTACCGTTGTTCAGGTCAATTATCGCAAGTCGTCTGAAACCCAGGGCGATCCCGTCGGAAATGTGCATTCCGCAGCTGTCCGGACCGCGATGGATGATCTTCTTCATCATTCTGTCAAGTATTACTTCTTTATCGTCAATGTTTCCTGTAAAACCGCAAATTCCACACATATGATATCCTTTTTGTTTTTAGCTGTTAACTCAGTTGTCAATTGTTTAACCGTAAGTTTTTATTATCTCTTCCGCAAGCATACGTTTTGTCAACCCTCTGTCCATAGCCTGCTTTTCGATGTAGCGGTGCGCTTCCGGCTCTTCCATTTTGAGAGCGGAGATCAGAAGCCACTTGGCCCGGTTCACGGTACGGATCTCTTCCATCTTTTCCTCAACGGATAAAGTCTTTAAGTCCAGCTTCTTAAGGCGTTCACGGGCACTTTCCATCCAGTCCAGGGCTGTCATCACCACCTGGCGGGAGAGGGGCTTGGCCAAAGTGAACACACCGTGTTCCACCACTCTTTCCCGGATCTCGTCATAGACTTCTGCCCGAAGGAGGAGTAACACAACCGTACCCTTCGAAGCAGCCGCATCGATGGCAAATCGGACACCCTCATCGTCGGGAAGAGGAGAGTTGATGATGATAAAATCATAGCTGCTCTCGCTCCAGATCCTTTTGGCATGGCTGACATTCGAAACGAAACGCACAGGATTACAAAGGGATTCCGCAAGCATTGAGGAAAGAGCGTTATTCAGTTTTTCGGCGGAGGATACAACAAGTACGCTGTATACACGCTCTTTTAGACTCATATGGATCTGTCTCTTTTCTTTTTCTGTCTCCGCTTTAGGGAGTTAAAGTTTACCCAAAGCAAACCCGTTTCAAAGATTCCTAGAATTTACGGGAGCCGTAGATCTCAAGGATCTTTGAAGGAATGTGTTCCTTAATGAAGGAACTGGAAGATGCCAGGCTGCAAGCCTTTTGATAACTGTTGGGAAGCTTCTTATATCGGGAAAGCTCACCCGGGGATGCTTTGTAGAGATTTATTTTGGCAGGCTCGGGAAGTTCAAGTTTGTTTTGGATGCCTTCCAGACCCGCATATATGAGCAGAGCAAAAGCAAGATAGGGGTTGGCACCGGGATCCGGAGAACGCAGCTCCGCGCGACGGTATTCACCTGCCGCGGCCGGGATACGGATGAGCTGGGAACGGTTTTCCTCAGACCAGGTGATGTACCCGGGAGCCTTGGCCTTTCCGAGACGCTTATAAGAGTCTTTAGTGGGATTTAAGAACAGGGTCATATCCTCGATGTTCTTCATTATTCCCGCCAGCATATGCTTAAAGTTGTTGTTTTCATCGAAGGGATTAACGGACATGTTTATATGAAAACCGTTACCGGGCTTGTTCTTCACGGGCTTGGGCGAGAAATCGGCATAGAGGCCGTTCCTGTGAGCCACTGTTTTTACTATACGCTGGAACATCTGGGAATTATCCGCCGCTTCAAGAGGTGAAGAATAACGGAAATCGATCTCGTTTTGTCCCGGGCCTTCTTCGTGGTGAGAGCTTTCGGGATGTATGCCCATCTTTTCCAGTGTAAGGCATATCTCTCGTCGAACGTTTTCACCGTGATCGTCGGGGGCAATGTCCATATATCCGGCTTCATCGCAGGGGATCATTGTCTTTTTGCCCTTATCGTCGAGGCGGAAAAGGTAAAATTCCTGTTCGGAGCCGAAGGAAAAGCTGTAGCCCGCATCCATTGATGCCTTAACGGCTTTTTTAAGTATATGTCTTGTATCTCCTTCAAAGGGAGTTCCGTCGGGATAGGAGACAGAGGAAAACATCTGTACCACGCGGCCGTGCTCGGGACGCCAGGGTAAAGGCATCAGCGTGTCTGCTTCGGGATGGAGCAGAAGGTCGCTGTGAGCTTCGTCACTGAAGCCCAGGATGGAAGATGCATCAAAGGTTATGCCCTGATCGAAGGCGCGGGGCAGTTCGTCCGGCATTATGGAAATGTTTTTTTGCTTTCCGAAAATGTCGCAAAAAGCCAAACGTATAAACTTTACGTCTTCCTCCTGTGCAAATTGTAAGATCTCATCCTTTGAATATTTCATTTGTCTCCTCCGTTTTGTTAAATGGCAAAAGGCATATCAATTCGCCACATACATTTGTCTGTACGGATTATTGCTGTCGGGCTCGATCACCGTGAAGGGCGCTGACAGCACATCCTCTGTATTATAATTAAAATAAGAACAAAATTCCGAAAGGCAGTCTTTGATCTCCTCAAGATCTTCGGAAGTAGCGGTCCTTGCCGTTACCTGATCCGGGAAGACCACATCCCTGCAATCGGATCTTAAAAACATCTTTCCGCCGTGCATTCCCGTGCAGGGGAAGTTGCCCACGATCCTTTTCCCGGGGGCTTCAAGGTTTAAGACCACGATCAGACCGCCGGCCTGATATTCTCCGAGAAAGCTGCCTGCCTGTCCTCCGATCACCATTACCGGTATTTTTTCCTTGTAGGCTTTCATATGTATGCCCGCACGGTAGCCGGCGTTTCCTTTTACAAAGATCCTGCCGCCTCGCATGGCATATCCTGCCGCGTCACCTATATTTCCGTGAATGATGATCTTTCCCTCATTCATGGTATCACCCACTGCATCCTGTGTATTTCCCATGACAGTGATATTGCCGCCGTTCAGATAAGCACCGAGAGCATTTCCGGGAATACCGTGTATCTCAAGATTCCTGTGGGACATACCCGCCGCTATGAAACGCTGGCCGCAGCAGCCCTCGATGGTACAGTCGTCAGAGGTGCTTCTGATGGTTTCGTTCAGGGTTTTATGATCGAGACCGTCTGCATGTATTAACATAATTTCCTCCTGTCATTTTTGCATATATGATTTAAAATTGCAATAAACCTGTTTACCAAAGGTGAAAAATTTTACTCGCCGGCATGAGATATGCCAAGGATCTCCAGCTCTTTGGCGGTAAGACCTATGCCGCGGAGCATGAGACGGTTGCCTCTTAAGGTCTCGATGGAGTTGATGCCCATGCCGCCCATGATCTCCATGATCTCATGCCTCCATGCCTTCATGAGGTTTACGAGACGCTTGCTTCCCACTTCCGGATCCAGACGGCTCACCAGATCGGGACGCTGGGTAGCTATGCCCCAGTTGCACTTACCGGTCTGACAGGAACGGCAAAGGTGGCAGCCCATGGCCAGAAGAGCCGCGGTAGCCACGTAGCAGGCATCGGCACCCAGAGCCACGGCCTTTATAACATCCGAGGAGCTTCTGATAGATCCGCCCACCACCAGGGATACATTGTTTCTTATGCCCTCATCCCTGAGTCTTTGGTCCACTGCCGCAAGGGCCAGTTCAATGGGAATGCCCACATTGTCCCTGATCCTTGTGGGAGCCGCACCCGTACCGCCTCTGAAGCCGTCGATGGCGATGATGTCCGCGCCGCTTCTGGCAATACCGCTGGCAATGGCCGCTATGTTGTGAACAGCCGCAACCTTAACGATGATGGGCTTTTTATATTCGGTAGCCTCCTTGAGAGAGAATACCAATTGTCTCAGGTCCTCGATGGAATATATGTCATGATGGGGAGCGGGAGAGATGGCGTCCGACCCCTCGGGTATCATTCTTGTTCTGGAAACATCCCCCACGATCTTGGCTCCGGGCAGATGTCCTCCGATACCGGGCTTCGCCCCCTGCCCCATCTTGATCTCGATGGCCGCCCCCGCTTCCAGATAGTCCTCATGGACTCCGAAGCGTCCGCTGGCCACCTGGACGATAGTGTTGGGACCGTACTTGTAAAAGTCCTCGTGAAGACCGCCTTCACCCGTATTATAGAGGATCCCCAGCTCCGTCGCCGCTTTCGCAAGAGCCGCATGAGCATTGTAGCTGATGGAACCGTAACTCATGGCTGAAAACATCATGGGCATGGAAAGCTCTATCTGGGGCTCAAGCTTGCATATAAGTTCTCCACGGTCGTTACGCTGTATCTTTTCGGGCTTTTTGCCCAGGAAGGTTCTGGTTTCCATAGGCTCACGCAAGGGGTCGATGGGAGGGTTGGTAACCTGGGAAGCATTTATAAGGATCTTGTCCCAGTAAACGGGGAGGGGATTGGGGTTACCCATGGAGGAGAGCAGTACGCCGCCTCCCGTTGCCTGTTTGAAAACTTCTTTAATGGTATTGCCGGACCAGTTGGAATTATCTCTTAAGGTGTTATCGCTTTTAACTATCTTAAGGGCTCTGGTGGGGCAGAAGGAAACGCAGCGCTGGCAGTTGACACATTTGGTCTCATCACTGATCATCTTCTTATGTTCCGCATCGTAGATGTGGACACCGTTGGCACACTGCTTTTCGCAAATGCGGCAGGTGGTGCATCTGTCTGCATTTCGTACCACTTCAAATTCCGGATATATGAATTCTATACTCATATGCACACTCCTTCTTTCACATTTACTATAACGGGTTCACCGCCCGCAGGTGACCAGATGTTCTCTGCATCAGGCTCCATGACCCTTATGGCGGCTTCTTCGCTGGCTATGTAAACCCGGTCATCCTTTTCGCCCACTACCATGGAACGGAGCTTCAGTCTGTCATTTAAGGCCATAAGTCCGCCGGTGTAGCCTAAGATGATGGAAAAAGGTCCTGTGACCAGAAGACTGGGGAAGACCGTGCGAAGGAAGGTGAGCCTCTCGCGCCTTGAGGCATCGGCTTCTCTTTCGATGGTGCTCCAGAAGGGAGCGGCTATCACATTTGCGGCTTCCGTCAAAGTGAGGCCCTGGACTCTTAAAAGGTAATCCATTATATATGTGATGACTTCCGTATCCGTCTGAAGGTTACATTTATATCCGAACATTTCTATGAAACGGCGGTTTGCATCATAGGATGAGATCTCGCCGTTATGTACTATGGAATAATCCAGGAGGGTGAAGGGATGAGCTCCGCCCCACCAGCCGGGAGTATTTGTGGGATATCTTCCGTGGGCTGTCCAGGAGTAGCCTTCGTATTCCTCCAGCTTGTAAAACCTGCCCACATCCTCCGGGAAACCCACAGCCTTGAAGGTTCCCATATTCTTACCGCTGGAAAAGACATAGGCTCCCTTCATATCCGTATTTATCTTCATCGTGATACGGGCCACATACTCTTTTTCATCCAATTGCTTGCTTAAAAGCATGGATTTAAGCGGTGCGACGAAGTAACGCCAGATAATGGGCTCGTCCGTTATCTCAGGGATCTTTCGGGTGGGAATGATCTCGGATTGAACGATCTCAAAGTATTCTTTAAGGAAAGCCTCGCATTCCTTTCTTGTGGTGCGGCTGTCGAAAAACATATGCAGTGCATAGAATTCCTTATAAGCCGGGTAGATACCGTAGGCCGCGAAACCGCCTCCCAGACCGTTGCTCCGATCATGCATGGGCTTCATGGCGTTGGTTATCATTTCACCGGACATCTTATGACCGTCTTTTGAAATAACAGCTGCTATGGCGCAACCGGAAGGGATGCGCACTTCGCCTTCTCTTTTCATGGGGTTTATCCTCCTTGGTATTTGCACTTTATCCTGTATTGTTATTATGGATAAAACAAAACGGGTGCTCATGAAAGTACGGAATGAAGTCTGTACTTTCACGAACACCCTTGCTCATTGGAGGGGATTATAGACTTTATGTTTTGTTTTGTCAAGCACAGAATTAAAGTAAAAAATTGCTCAAAAAAAATTTAAAAAAGGGTATTGACAGGGAAAACACAAAAGCGTATAATCCGCACTCATAAAGACAAAGGCGTCTCAGAGCACAGGCTCGGAGACGCTTTTTCATTATTTCCGGAGAAAGTGAAAAAATAATCCTATTTAAGAATGATAAAAGGCAAGGGCGTCTTTTGTGTTATTCAGACACGAAAGGTGCCCTTGTCTCTTTTAAAAAGAAAGGAGCAATCACAATGAGTACAGTATCCGATTATTTTGGAAGTTTGGTCTTTGATGACCGTGTAATGCGGGCAACCCTTTCCGCAAAGGTTTATGCTTCTCTTCGTAAGACCATAGACGAGGGCAGCGAGATCGATATAAGCGTTGCAAATGCAGTTGCGGAGGCCATGAAGAATTGGGCCCTGGCACACGGGGCTACTCATTATACCCATTGGTTCCAGCCCCTCACGGGTATTACGGCAGAAAAGCATGACAGCTTCATTTCTCCTTCACCCGACGGAAGCGTGATCATGGAGTTTTCCGGAAAAGAACTAATAAAAGGTGAGCCTGATGCCTCTTCCTTCCCCAGCGGAGGACTGAGAGCCACCTTCGAAGCAAGAGGATATACGGCGTGGGATCCTACTTCCTACGCATTTATAAAAGGAAAGACCCTTTGCATACCTACCGCCTTCTGTTCCTACGGCGGACATGCACTTGATAAGAAGACACCCCTTTTAAGATCTATGGAAGCTTTGAGCAAACAGGCTTTAAGGATCTTAAAACTCTTCGGTAATGACAAAGCAAAGAGAGTTGTATCTTCCGTAGGTCCCGAGCAGGAGTACTTCCTTATAACAAGAGAAATGTACGAGAAACGTCCCGACCTTCGTTTTACAGGCAGAACCCTTTTCGGAGCAAAGCCCCCGAAGGGACAGGAGCTGGACGACCACTACTTTGGTGTTATAAAGCCGGGGGTTCAGGCATATATGGAAGACCTGAACGATGAACTGTGGAAGCTGGGCATCCTTGCAAAGACAGAGCACAACGAAGTGGCACCCGCACAGCATGAGCTGGCTCCCATCTATTCCACCACAAACGTGGCTACGGATAATAACCAGCTGACAATGGAGATCATGCAGAAGGTGGCTGCCCGTCACGGACTTGTATGCCTGCTTCATGAAAAGCCCTTCGCAGGAGTAAACGGAAGCGGTAAGCACAATAACTGGTCCATTTCCACAGACAGCGGACAGAACCTGCTTTCACCCGGTGACACTCCTTATGAAAATGCACAGTTCCTGCTTTTCCTTTGCGCAGTCATCAAAGCGGTGGATGATTATCAGGATCTGTTAAGACTTTCCGTAGCAACCGCAGGAAACGATCACAGACTGGGTGCCAACGAAGCACCTCCGGCTGTTATCTCCATGTTCCTGGGAGACGAATTGAATGCGGTCCTTGAAGCTATTGAAAACGACAAGCCCTATGCAGGCACCAAGAAAACACAGATGAAGCTGGGAGTTGATGTTCTTCCCAAGTTTAACAGAGATACTACAGACCGTAACAGAACTTCACCATTTGCTTTCACGGGAAACAAGTTCGAGTTCCGTATGCTGGGTTCATCCAACTCCATCGCATGTGCCAACATAATGCTGAATGCCTCAGTTGCGGAAAGCCTGAGGATCTATGCGGACAGACTTGAAAAGGCAGAGGATTTTGAAACAGCTCTTCACGATATGATCAAAAAGACCATTAAGGATCACAGAAGGATCATATTCAACGGCAATGGTTATGATGATGCGTGGATCAAGGAAGCGACCGAGGTACGAGGACTTGCAAACTATCGCACCACCGCAGACTGCATGCCTCATCTCTTGGATGCAAAGAATGTGACCATGCTGACCTCTCTCGGAGTCTTCACCGAGGATGAGCTGAGATCCAGAAGAGACATCATGCTGGAGAACTATTGCAAGTCAGTACTGATCGAAGCAAATACCATGGTGACCATGGCAAGAACTGAGATCGTACCCGCCATCGAAGCATATGCTTCCGAACTGGCAGATGCAGCTTCCGCAAAGAAAGTGATCTCTCCCGCATTAAAGTGCAAGTATGAAACAGATCTTGTGGAGAAGCTTTCCGGCTTCATCGATGAGATCACCGAAAAGACAGAGGTGCTTGAGAGCGCCATCGCTAAGGTACATTGCATTACGGATATTGTTGAAGAATCCGCATATATCCGGGACAAGATCCTTTCCGCCATGACAGAGCTCAGAGTTCCCTGCGATTCCGCGGAGACCTTTACAGCCAAGAAGTATTGGCCCTTCCCCACATATGCTGATCTTCTGTTCGGCGTAAAATAGGAAATATAAATGTATTGGGATAGAAGTTAACTGATAACTGCACTCCCCCGGCAAAGTCCGGGGGAAGTAAATGAAAGTAGGTGACATTATGTCTGTTGAATTTTGGTTTTTGATCGGTGCTGCTTTGGTTTTCTGGATGCAGGCGGGATTTGCAATGGTAGAAACAGGTTTTACCCGCGCTAAGAATGCAGGAAACATCATAATGAAGAACCTGATGGATTTTTGTATAGGAACGGTGGTCTTTTCTGTTCTGGGTTACACTTTGATGATGGGAGAGGACATGCTCTTCGGTCTCATCGGAAGACCCAATCTTGATCTTTTCACACATTTTAAGGATTTTATCGCATCCCCTGCCGACGGCTTTACGGATGCCAGCTATTTCGTATTTAACCTTGTATTCTGTGCGACAACGGCTACCATCGTTTCCGGCGCCATGGCAGAGAGAACAAGATTTTCATCTTATTGCATTTATTCCGGCATAATCTCGCTTCTTGTCTATCCCATTGAGGCTCACTGGATCTGGGGCGGCGGCTGGCTCAGTCAGATGGGCTTCCATGATTATGCAGGCTCCTGTGCGATCCACATGGTAGGCGGTATTGCCGCTCTTATCGGTGCCATTGCCCTCGGACCCCGTATCGGAAAATATGTTTATGACAAAAAAGGTAAGGTTACCAAAGTCAATGCTATTCCCGGACATTCCATTCCTCTCGGCGCATTGGGTGTGTTCATCCTCTGGCTGGGCTGGTACGGATTCAACGGTGCTGCGGCTACCACTCCTTCGGAGCTTTCCGCTATCTTCCTTACGACTACCATAGCTCCTTCTGTTGCAACCGTAACAACCCTTATCTATACCTGGATCAAGAATGGTAAGCCTGATGTTTCAATGTGTCTCAACGCTTCACTTGCAGGTCTTGTTGCAGTAACAGCAGGATGTGACGCCTTCGATGCCGTCGGAGCGGCAGTTGTAGGTATCGTGGCAGGTATCCTGGTAGTGATTGTTGTTGAAGGCCTTGATCTTAAGCTTCACATCGATGATCCCGTAGGTGCTGTAGGCGTTCACTGCGCAAACGGTATCTGGGGTACCATCGCTGTAGGACTTCTTGCTAACCCCGATGCACCTGCAGGGCTTAACGGCCTTTTCTACACAGGTGATGCTACACAGCTTGGCATACAGCTTCTCGGCTTCGTTACCGTGGCTGCATGGTCGGCTATCACAATGTTCCTTTTCTTCGCTTTATTGAAGAAACTAAAGGTCCTCAGAGCAGATGCGGCTGATGAGCTTATGGGTCTTGATATCAGCGAACACGGACTTCCCAGTGCCTATGCTGACTTCATGCCTGCAGTTGACAAGTATTCCGATTTCGGAAACAGCGAAGTTCCGGTTGCTGTTACAGGAACCACACCCGTTGCCGAAGCGGTACAGGTTAAGAGAGAGCCTGCATTCCCTTCTGAGGGACCTAAGTTCACAAAGGTTGAGATCGTATTTAAGGAGGAGAAGCTCTATGCCCTTAAGGCTGCAATGAACAATCTGGGTATCACCGGTATGACCGTTTCCCATGTAATGGGTTACGGTATGCAGAAAGGACATACGGAGTTTTACCGTGGCGTTGCCGTAGAAACAGACCTGAGACCCAAGGTACAGGTGGATATCGTAGTATCCGCCATCCCTGTAAGAGATGTTATTGAAACAGCCAAGAAAGTACTTTATACAGGACATATCGGAGACGGAAAGATCTTCGTATACGATGTTGAGAACGTGGTTAAGGTACGTACCGGCGAAGAAGGTTATGACGCATTGCAGGATGTTGAATGATCATCCTTATATATTATGAAGAATCTATCGAAAGAGGACTGACTTATGTGTTCTATAATGGGCTATTGCGGCAGTGATGCCGACATGAGTAAATTTGAAGAAGGCTTTGCAAAGACTGAATCCAGAGGACCGGATGACTGCCGTATCATTGATACCGGCAACGGTCTTCTGGGATTCAGAAGACTGTCGATCATGGGACTTACTCCCGAGGGCATGCAGCCCTTCGAACTTGACGGAAGCTATGTGATCTGTAACGGAGAACTCTATGGCTTTGAAGAGGAAAGAAGGAAACTCATCGAGAAAGGATATGCCTTTAAGAGCGACAGTGACTGCGAGATCATCCTCCCCATGTACAGGGAATACAAAACGGAGATGTTTTCGAAGCTGGATGCGGAGTTTGCAATGATCATCTATGACGGAGAAACGGGAGAGTTCATTGCCGCAAGAGACCAGATAGGTATCAGACCTCTGTATTACGGTCACGATGAAAAGGGCGTTATGGTCTTGGCCAGCGAACCCAAGAACCTGGTGGGTATAGTTGACAGGATCATGCCTTTTCCTCCGGGCCATTACTATAAAAACGGTGTTTTCGTGTGCTACGAGGATATTTCAAAGCCGGTGACAAAATGCACCGATGATCTGGAAACGGCCTGTGGAAAGATCAGGGAGAAACTGATCAAGGGAATAGACAAAAGACTGATCTCGGACTCAAAAGTGGGTTTCCTGCTTTCGGGAGGACTTGATTCTTCTCTTGTGTGCGCGGTTGCGGCCAAAAGGAGCAAAAAGCCCATCAGGACCTTTGCCATCGGAATGAGCGAGGATGCCATAGATCTTAAATACGCAAAGCAGGTAGCGGACTTTATCGGTTCGGACCATACGGAAGTTTATATGACTCCCGATGAAGTGATCTCCTCATTGGAGAGGGTTATTGAGTTACTTGGGACCTATGATATCACCACCATCCGTGCCAGCATGGGAATGTATCTGGTCTGCAAAGCCATACATGAGAAAACGGATGTGAGAGTAATATTAACGGGTGAGATCTCGGATGAGATCTTCGGATATAAATATACTGATTTTGCACCAAATGCCGAGGCCTTCCAAAAAGAGGCCGAAAAGAGGGTTAAGGAATTGCACATGTACGATGTACTTCGTGCGGACAGATGCATATCCGTAAACTCCCTGGAGGCAAGAGTTCCTTTCGGAGATCTGGATTTTGTAAGATATGTGATGAGTCTGGATCCGGAAATGAAAATGAACAGATACAACAAGGGAAAGTATCTGCTCCGTCATGCTTTTGAAGGTCTTGATTATCTTCCCGACGGTATCCTCTGGAGAGAGAAGGCAGCCTTTTCGGATGCTGTGGGACATTCCATGGTGGATTATCTTAAGGAATATGCAAACGGGAAATACACGGATGAGGAATTCGAGGAAAAGAAGGAAAAATACGGTCATGCAAAACCTTTTACAAAAGAATCCCTGCTTTATCGTGAGATCTTCGAAAAGTACTATCCCGGACAGGCAGAAATGATAAAGGATTTCTGGATGCCCAACAAAGAATGGGAAGGATGCAACGTTAACGATCCTTCGGCGCGAGTACTTGCAAACTATGGGGAAAGCGGAAAATAAAATAATACAGATGAACAGCGGTATGGATAGAAAAGGAGAATTCTATGAGTAAGTATATATTTGTGACCGGTGGTGTCGTATCGGGGCTGGGTAAGGGAATTACCGCAGCCTCTTTGGGGCGTTTACTTAAGGCAAGAGGATTAAAAGTGGCTGCTCAGAAGCTGGATCCTTACATCAATGTGGATCCGGGAACCATGAGCCCTTATCAGCACGGAGAGGTTTATGTTACCGAGGACGGAGCTGAGACTGACCTGGATCTGGGCCACTATGAGAGATTCATAGATGAAAACCTGAACAAGTTTTCCAATCTTACCACAGGTAAGGTTTACTGGAATGTATTAAATAAAGAAAGACGCGGTGAGTATCTGGGATCTACTGTGCAGGTGATCCCTCACATAACCGATGAGATAAAAGAATTTGTTTACAGTGTGGGCAGGAAGACCAATGCGGACGTGGTCATCACCGAGATCGGAGGAACCATCGGAGACATTGAGTCCCAGCCCTTTATAGAAGCGGTGAGACAGATATCCCTGGAAGTGGGAAGAGAGAACAGCCTCTTTATTCATGTGACGCTGGTACCCTATCTGAGAGGCTCGGAGGAGCATAAATCCAAGCCTACACAGCATTCCGTGAAGGAATTGCAGGGAATGGGCATTAACCCCAACATCATAGTCTTAAGATGCGATGAACATCTGGAGGAGTCCATCTTTAAGAAGATAGCTCTTTTCTGTAACGTAAAACAGGATTGTGTTATCGAAAACATTACACTGCCGGATCTTTATGAAGCCCCTTTGATGCTGGAAAGTTCCCGTTTTTCCGAAGTGGTCTGCAGAGAACTGAAGCTTGAGACCCCTGAACCCGATCTCAAAGAATGGTCGGAAATGGTGGAAAGGATCAACCGTGCCCGGACCCACTGTGTGGAGATCGGTCTGGTGGGAAAATATGTGGGACTTCACGATGCCTACCTTTCCGTGGCGGAATCCTTAAGACATGCGGGCTTCTTCCACGATGTTCATATAAACATCCATTGGATAGATTCCGAAGAGATCAGACCCGAAACAGCGGACAGCATGCTTTCCGGGCTTGACGGCATCATAGTTCCCGGAGGCTTCGGCTACAGGGGCATAGAAGGCATGATCGTCGCGGCAAGATATGCAAGAGAGAACAAGGTTCCTTTCTTCGGTATCTGCCTCGGAATGCAGATCTCGGTAATAGAATACGCCAGGAACGTGGCGGGTATCAAGGATGCGGATTCCGGCGAGTTTAACGAGCAATGTGCCCACAAAGTGATAGATTACATGCCGGGGCAGAGCGATGACATCGACAAGGGCGGCACTTTAAGACTGGGTGCTTATCCCTGTGAGATAAAGAAGGGGACTGCTATGGAGAGATTCTACGGTACCTTAAGCATCAGTGAGAGACATCGTCATCGCTACGAGTTTAACAACGACTACCGCGAGCTGCTTACACAGCATGGTCTCACCCTAAGCGGCCTTTCCCCCGACGGAAGGCTTGTGGAGACCGTAGAACTTACGGACAGGCCTTTTTACATCGGGGTGCAATATCATCCGGAATTTAAGAGCCGTCCCAATAAGCCCCATCCTCTGTTCAAAGGATTTGTGGGTGCTGCGCTTGAAAAGAGCAAGGATAGATAATGAACAGGTATTGAATAACGTGATCAAGGAGCTTTCATGAAAACTAAATTCGACAAAAAAATCATTTTTGAGAACGGTGAGGAATACTACGGTTATTCCTTCGGAGCCGACGGAGAGCGAGTGCTTGAAATCGTTTTTAATACTTCTATGGCAGGTTATCAGGAGATCATGTCCGACCCCTCCTATACGGATCAGGCAGTGGTGATGACCTACCCTCTGATCGGAAACTACGGTATGGCGGCCGATGACTATGAATCGCTCGTTCCCTCTATAGGCGCCCTTATTGTACACGAATACAACGACGCCCCTTCCAATTTCAGAAGCGAGGAAAGTCTCGGAAACGCCATGCTGCGTTTCAATATACCGGGCATATGCGGACTCGACACCAGAAAGATAAATCGAATGATCCGTGATACCGGAAGTCAAAAGATCCTTCTTACCGACAGCAATACTCCCCTTAAAGAAGGACTTGAGAAATTGAAGGAGTCAGCTCTTCCGAAAGACGCGGTCTCTAGAGTGAGCGTTAAAGAGGCTTATGAGGTGAATCCTTCGGGAACGAAGCACATAGTGGCAATCGATTGCGGCATGAAAAGGAACATAGTGCACTCCTTTGTTGCAAGAGATTGCCGTGTGAGCGTCGTGCCATGGAATACAAGCTATGAAAGCATAATGAAGCTTAATCCGGACGGAGTCTTCGTATCCAATGGTCCGGGAGATCCGGAGGATGTTCCGGAAACCATAGAAACCATAAAAAAACTCATAGGAAAGTGCCCCATCTTCGGTATCTGCCTTGGGCATCAGCTTATCGCCCTGGCCATGGGAGCACGTACCTACAAGCTTAAATTCGGACACAGAGGCGGAAATCATCCGGTTAAGAATCTGGAAACGGGAAAGATCGAGATAACATCCCAGAACCATTCTTATGCGGTGGATGACGGGAGCCTTAAAGCTACACCGTTAAAAGTAACGCATATAAATCTGCTGGACGGTACGGTGGAAGGCGCAGAGAGTAAGGAAAACAAAGTGTTCAGCGTTCAATACCATCCGGAAAGCGCACCGGGGCCTGAGGACAGCGGATACTTATTCGATAAATTCATGAACATAATAAAGGAAGGGTGAACATATGCCTAAAAGAACGGATCTGAAGAAAATCTTGGTCATAGGATCGGGGCCTATAGTGATCGGACAGGCAGCGGAATTTGACTATGCCGGAACCCAGGCATGTCTCGCCCTTAAAGAAGAGGGCTATAAGGTGATCCTCTGTAATTCCAATCCCGCCACTATTATGACGGATACTTCTGTGGCAGACAAGGTCTACATGGAGCCTTTGACACTGGAATTCATAGCCAAGATCATACGTTACGAAAGGCCCGATGCCATTTTGCCGGGCATAGGAGGGCAGACGGGACTGAACCTGGCCATGCAGCTGGAAAAGAAGGGGATCCTTGCGGAATGCCGGACCGAGCTTTTGGGGACAAAGAGTGAGTCCATAGAAAGAGCAGAGGACAGAGAGCTTTTTAAAGAGCTTTGCATCGGTCTCGGAGAGCCGGTACTTCCTTCGGAGATCGCCGAATCCGTGGAGAGCGGACTTGAGATCGCAAAAAAAATAGGCTATCCCGTGGTGCTCCGTCCTGCTTTTACCCTTGGAGGAACAGGCGGCGGCTTTGCGGAAAACGAAGATGAGTTTAAGAGTCTTATGAAAAACGCCCTGGAACTTTCACCCGTGCATCAGGTATTGGTGGAAAAGAGCGTTAAGGGCTTTAAAGAGATAGAATACGAGGTGATGAGAGACAAGAACGATACGGCCATCACCATCTGTAATATGGAAAATCTGGATCCGGTGGGCGTGCATACGGGAGATTCCGTGGTTGTCTGCCCCTCTCAGACCCTTACAAATAAAGAATATCATATGCTTAGAAACAGTGCCCTTAAGATCATCAGGGCGCTTAAGATAGAAGGAGGGTGTAATGTGCAGTTTGCTCTGGATCCCAAGTCCTTCGATTATTACCTTATCGAAGTGAATCCCAGAGTTTCCCGTTCCTCGGCTCTTGCCTCCAAGGCCAGCGGTTATCCCATCGCCAGGGTTTCGGCAAAGATAGGCGTGGGAATGACTTTGGACGAGATCCCCATTGCCAACACTCCCGCGGCCTTCGAGCCTTCCCTTGACTATGTGGTTACCAAGCTTCCCCGCTTCCCCTTCGACAAGTTTACGGATGCGGACAATTCCCTTTCCACCCAGATGAAGGCCACCGGCGAGATCATGAGCGTGGGCAGGACCTTTGAGGAAAGTCTCTTAAAAGGCATACGTTCTCTCGAAAACGGAGCGTTTCACCTTCATATGCCAAAGTTTGACAATATGAGTACAGAGGCCATAAAGGATTATATAACCATTGGAAGGGACGACAGATTATATGCCCTTACGGAACTCTTAAGAAGAGGAGTTACCGTGGACGAAATAGCCGAACTCACTGAGATAGACAGGTTCTTCTTAAGGAAGCTTAAAAATATAGCGGACGAAGAAAAGGAACTGGCGGCTTGTCCCGGGAATACGGCAGGTCTTTCAGAAGCCAAGAGAATGGGATTTTCCGACAGGGAGATAGGTATTCTCTGGGGCATGAAGGAAAGAGAGGTTTTTGAGCTTCGTAAGGAAAAAGGTATCTTCCCGGTCTATAAGATGATAGATACCTGTGCTTCGGAATTTGAAAGCTACATTCCCTACTTCTATTCCTCTTACGAAAGTTCCTTAACAGAGAACGAATCCCGGGTTTCGGATAAAAAGAAGCTCCTGGTATTGGGTTCAGGACCCATCAGGATCGGACAGGGTGTGGAATTCGATTATTCCGCTGTACACGCTGTTCAGACCATCAGAAAAGCGGGCTATGAAGCCATCATCATAAATAACAATCCGGAAACCGTTTCCACGGATTACACCTGTTCGGATAAGCTCTATTTTGAGCCCCTCTGTCCCGAGGATGTTATGAACGTGATATTACTCGAAAAGCCGGAAGGGGTTATCTGTACCTTTGGCGGACAGACAGCCATCAATCTGGCGGAACCTCTTAAGGAAAGAGGAGTGAGGCTTATAGGTACCGACTGTGAAGCCATAGCAAAGGCAGAGGACAGGGACCTTTTTGAAAAACTGCTTTTGGACCTCAAGATACCCCAGCCCGAAGGACGGGCGGTAACCTGTATCGAAGAAGGCGTAAGGGCAGCAAAAGAGATAGGCTATCCCGTGCTTGTACGTCCCTCCTTTGTTCTGGGCGGAAGAGCCATGCAGATAGTGGCCAAGGAAGAGGCCATGTGGAATTATCTTAAGACCGCCGTGGAGGTGGATGAGGATAAGCCGGTACTTGTGGATAAATATATTAAAGGTAAAGAAGTGGAAGTGGATGCTGTCTGTGACGGCAAAGACGTGTTCGTGCCCGGTATCATGGAACTGGTGGAAAGAACGGGAGTCCATTCGGGAGATTCCATCAGCGTTTATCCTTCCTACAGCCTTTCGGATAAGGTGAAGGAAACCATCCTGGATTATACGAAAAAGCTGGGTCTGGGCATAGGGATAAAGGGCCTGTACAATATCCAGTTCATCGTGGATCCCTTTGACCGGGTCTACATCATAGAAGTCAATCCCAGATCCTCCAGGACCGTACCCTTCCTTTCAAAGGCCACGGGTTATTCCCTGGCGGATATAGGTACATTGGTAATGCTGGGTAAGACCCTTAAAGAACAGGGTATAAACGAGATCTATCCCAAAGAAAAGGAACGCTTCTATGTTAAGGTACCTGCCTTTTCCTTCTCAAAGCTCAGAGGAATGGATGCTTACCTTTCACCCGAGATGAAGTCCACGGGTGAAGCCATAGGATATGACAAGAAGCTTCACAGAGCTGCCTATAAAGCGCTGATAGCTTCCGGCTTTAAGCTTAAGAATTACGGAACCGTGCTTGTAAGCGTGGCAGATGAGGACAAGGCCGAAACAGTACCTTTGGTAAGAAGGTTTTATAACATGGGCTTTAACATTGAAGCCACCAGTCTTACGGGACAGGTTTTAAAGGAAAACGGCATCAGGACCCACATCCTGGGTAAGCCCAGCGAGGGAAGCCATGAGGTGGTGGATTCCATCCGCGCAGGCTATGTAAGCTATGTGATAAACACCAGAGCGGTGCTTTCGGGAGTACACTACGGAGATGGAACAGCCATCAGAAGGGCGGCTGCGCTTAACAATATTCCGATGCTCACATCCTTGGATACCGTCCGTATGGTATTGGATGTGCTGGAGGAATTGACACTTGGGGTATCGACTATAGATGCTGCGGAATAGGAGGATAATATGCACTTTACAAAAATGCACGGACTGGGAAACGATTATCTCTATGTCTACGGAGAAGTTCCCGCAAATATAAAATCCCTGTCTATGAGGCTGTCGGAAAGGCACTTCGGCGCCGGATCCGACGGAATGATCTACATCTCGCCTTCCCATATTGCGGACTTTAAGATGAGGATATTTAATGCGGACGGAAGTGAAGCAAAGATGTGCGGAAACGGTATCCGCTGCGTTGGTAAATATGTTTACGACAAGGGCTATACGGATAAGACATTGCTTAAGGTAGAAACCCTTTCAGGTATCAAGACGCTGGGCCTTGATGTGAGAAACGGTAAGGTAAAGGAAGTCACTGTGGGAATGGGACTTTCCGAAGCTGGGGATGAGTCCGGGATAACGGTGGATCAGGCTGAATTAAAGTACATTCCGGTATCTGTGGGGAACCCTCATGCGGTATTTTTTGTTGAAGATATAGAAAAGGTGACCTTGGATGTTACCGGACCCAAGATCGAGCACAGCCCCCTATTTCCCGGCGGTGTTAATGCAGAGTTTGTGCAGGTACTTGAAAGAAATAAGCTCCGCATGCGTGTATGGGAAAGAGGCAGCGGTATCACCATGGCCTGCGGTACGGGAGCCTGTGCTTCAGCGGTGGCTGCCGTAAAGACCGGAGTCTGCGATGTAAATACTCCCATAACGGTTGTGCTTGACGGCGGAGCTCTTACCATATTTGTGGAAGAAAATTACAATGTTACAATGCGCGGACCCGCAGAGTTTATATATGAAGGCGAGGTAGAAGAGTGACGAAGCCGAATTTTCATTATGGGGATTTAAAAAATTCCTATCTGTTTTACAATATATCACAAAAAATAAAGGCCTATCTTAACGATAACCCGGAAGCAAAGCTCTATCGCATGGGCATAGGAGACGTATCCCTGCCCCTTTGCAAAAATGTGATCGAGGCCCTTCATCAGGCGGTGGACGACCAGGCACAGAAAGAGCGGTTTCACGGATATATGCCCGAATGCGGAGATCCGGCTCTTAGAAAGACCATTGCCGAATACTATGCAAAACGTGGTGTTGAACTGGGGGATGAAGAGGTTTTCGTATCCAGCGGAGCCAGCGACGAGCTGGGAGACATCCTGGATCTTTTTGACAGAGAGTCATCCGCTCTGGTAATAGAGCCTGCCTATCCCGCCTATGTGGATGCCAATGTTATGGCGGGAAGAAAGATCGTTCATCTTGCATCGGGTATAGAAAACGGCTTTCTGCCCGAACCCTCGGATGAAGCAAAAGCGGATATTTTGTACATATGTTCTCCCAACAACCCCACAGGAGCCGTATTTGACAAAAAGAAGCTTCAGAAATGGGTGGATTTTGCCAATGAGAACGGCTCCGTCATTCTTTTTGATGCAGCCTATGAAGCGTTTATAGAGGATGAAGAGCTTCCTCACAGCATATTTGAACTTAAAGGTGCAAAGACCTGCGCCATAGAGATATGCTCGCTTTCAAAGACTGCGGGCTTCACAGGCACCAGACTGGGCTATACGGTTATCCCTAAGGATCTGGTAAGAGAAGGCATGAGCTTTAATGAGATGTGGGTCAGAAACAGGACCACAAAGACCAACGGTGTATCTTACATCATCCAGAAGGGCGGAGCTGCGGTGTTCACCCCGGAAGGACAGAAACAGATCCACGAAAATATTTCCTATTATAAAGAAAACGCCCGTATCCTCACCGAAGTTCTGGATGAACTGGGGATCTGGTACACGGGTGGTAAAAATGCTCCTTATATATGGATGAAATGTCCGGACGGAGAAGGCAGCTGGGAATTCTTCGACCGTCTTTTGAACGAAGTTCAGGTCATCGGAACTCCCGGAGCCGGCTTTGGCGCCTGCGGTGAAGGCTATTTCAGGTTTTCCACTTTCGGAAGCAGGGAAGACACTGTGGAAGCTGCCCGCCGCCTGAAACAACTACTAAAATGACACCCGGGGACGGGGTTAGGGGTTCATTTTTTGAACCCCTAACCCCGTCCCCAAAGGCTCATTTTTATGCGAATATTGCAAAAGCATTTGTGAAATCCTTCATGGGCAGGGGCCTTGAGAAGTAGTTCCCCTGTAGATAATCACAGCCGAGGTTGATCATGGCCTCGGCCATTTCTTTTGTTTCTATACCTTCTGCAGTGACGGTAAAGCCCATGCTCTTAAAGCCGGAGATCATGCTGGGAAGTAAGAGGTTGGGTTCTTTACAGTAAGCCCATACCAGGCTCATGTCGATCTTTATGTTTATAAACGGGCATTTCTGCAAACGGGCCAGATTGGAGTAGCCTGTACCGTAATCATCCAAAACGAACTGGAAGCCCTTGTCGGTCATGGATTCCATCTGTTTAAGGAGAAAGGACTGGCTGACCATGGCTTCTTCGGTTATTTCCAGATGGATGATATTAAAATCAAGATCATTTTTCTTTAAGATCTCAACATAGCTGGAAGCCAGGTCGTTTACGAAAAACTGCATTGGGGAGAGATTAACGTTTATCCAGGACAGACCTATGGAATCCAGGGAACTTTCCTTGATAAACTTGCAGGTCTTGTCGAAGATCTGTTCTCCCAGAGTGGTTATACAGCCGTTCTTTTCGGCTATGGGAATGAAGTCGCCGGGGGATACATATTTGCCGTCTCTGTCTCTGATCCGGGCCAGGGCCTCGGCACCGATAACCCTGAAGTTTTTGGCTTCAACAATGGGTTGAAAAAACACCTCCACCAGATTTTCTTCAACAGTCAGTTCCAATATCTTTTTAACCGAGATCTCTTTAATATAATCCTTTATGTCATTTTCGCATACAATGGCGCAAAGACCGTCCTCAGCCTTAGAAGCGCGGTTTAAGGCGGAGATGACGGAACTGATGCTTAAGTCTACCGATTTTATCTCTGTTTCCGGAGTGAGTTTTGCAAAGGCTATACTCAGATAAAGATCGGTCTTTTTTGTGTGCCAGGGTTTATCAAAACGGGCTCTGAGCTCTGCGCAGAGCCTGTTGGCATCGGTATCTGCCGCGGCTACGGAGATAAATCTTCCTTCCTTGATATAGAAGAAGGTGATATCGGGATAGGTGGACTTAAGGTGCTGGCCGATAAGACGTATGCCCTGGTCCATATTTGAAACACCGTAGATCTCTCTGATATCCTGATAATTCTTGATCACAAAAGCAAAGATCAAAAACTGCTTCTTGTAACGCATTTCCTGAATGTAGTCGTTTAATGCGTTTTGGTTAAAGAGACCGGTTCTTTTCTCAATATAGAAATCCGGATTTTCAAAGGCAATGTAGATTATGATGATCGCCATTAAACAGAAGGAATCTATGAGAAGAGAGGTCTGGTCGAAAAGTACTATGCTGGCGCCGATTACAAGAATGATATTAAAGGAGATGGCACTCAGGAATTCGCGTTTATCACTCAGGTTATGGCGGTGAATGAATACTGCCAGGATCGAAACGGCAACATAGAAAAAGGTGCAGACATAAACTATATACATGAACCGTCCGGGAGCATATCCTTCTTTACCGATGGAAAAACATGCACCTGTCCGGTAACTGGAAGCGATTATCAAAATGGATATCATAAGAGGAGTGCGCATGATCCAGGCGAATATCCGGGAATTGTAGTGGTTCAGATTTACCAGGGAAGCGGAATAGGCGAAGAACATGTAGGAACGTATGATCAGCATGATAAGAAAGGCCGTTGCGAGAGCGTAGGTCAGATAGTAATTATATGCCGGAAATTTTCTGTTGGCTTCCGCCGAAAGAATATTCATGACGGAGGTTAAAAGATCGATCAGCAGCATTCTGATATAAAGCCGGTTTGTTAAAATAGGGATCCTGGGCACAGAAAAATAACATGCCAGAAACATGATCAGTATAATTAGGCTTGGAACAGCAGAACTTACATTAAACATTATTCACCTTCCTTTTCGAAACGGTGTGAAACGGTTTATTTAATTATAAACAAATAGTCCAACAAAAGTTTAAAAAATAATAAAAAGGCTAAATTTTATATGAAGTTAGAGACAAAAACTGTAAAATATTATGCAGATAAGGACAGTGCACAGAAATTTTAGATTTTGTTCTATTGACAAAAATAATCGATTGTGATAAATTGATTTTGCTAAATTAATAACCAAAAGATTCCGGAGGCATTAAGATGAAAAAAGGAAATGACCCCAAATATGATTGCCTGTTGCTGGATAACCAGCTCTGCTTTCCGCTTTATGTATGTTCCAAAGAGATCGTGAATGCATATGCACCCTTTCTGGCCAAGATAGATCTGACCTATACCCAGTACATTACCATGATGGTCATGTGGGAAGAAAAGAAGGTGCTGACCAGACACTTAAGAGAAAGGCTGTTTTTGGACAGCGGCACCCTGACTCCGGTGATCAACAGACTGGAAGAGAAGGGATATGTCACCAAGGAACGTTCCGCAGAGGATGCGAGAGACCTGGTGGTGAGCATTACGGAAACAGGCGAAAAGCTTAAAGAAGAAGCGGTTAAGGTACCGGGCGAGATCGGAAGCTGCCTTGCGGGAGTGAAGGATCCGGAAAGACTTGTAAGGCTGGGGGATCTGCTTCACGAAATGATGGATATTTTTAACGAAAACCGTAAACAGAAGAAGTAAACAAATTGACAGCCTAAGGGCAACAGGATCCATAAGGGTCCTTTAAAGATGAAAGGAGAATACTATGAGCTTTTATGATTACACGGTAAAGAAACAGGACGGCACTGATTATTCCATGGCAGAGAACAAGGGTAAGGTGGTAATGCTCGTCAATACAGCCACCAAGTGCGGCTTTACACCCCAGTACAAGGAACTGGAGGCTATGTATGAGAAGTATCATGATAAGGGACTTGAGATCATCGATATCCCCTGCAACCAGTTCGCAAACCAGGCACCTCAGAGCGACGCAGAGATCACTTCCTTCTGCTCACTTCATTATCATACAGCATTCCCTCAGATGAAAAAGTCCAAGGTAAACGGCGAGGATGAGCTGCCTCTTTACACCTTCCTTAAGAAAGAGGCTGAAGAAAACGGACTTGGAACCGGGAAAGCTAAAGGAATTCTTAAAATTGTCTCAAAGGCATTTACAAAGAACGAAAATGATATAAAATGGAACTTCACCAAATTCGTTGTAGACAGGGACGGTAATGTTGTTGCACGTTTCGAGCCCACAACGAAAATGGAGGATGTGGACAAGTTTGTTGCATCCGTTCTGTAAATAAAGATGAGAGAATTAAGATGAAGGGAGAATTATTGTGGGTTACAGATCACGACTCTATGTAGCGGATGAGAAACGCTACGGTGAAATGAAGTACAACCGCTGCGGAAACAGCGGCCTCAAGCTTCCTGCGGTTTCTTTGGGACTTTGGCATAATTTCGGTACCACCGGAAATTACGAAAATATGCTGGAGATCTGCTGTACCGCTTTTGACAACGGTATCACCCATTTTGACCTGGCCAATAACTACGGCCCGGTTCCGGGAGCTGCGGAAGAAAACTTCGGAAAGATGCTTAAGGGTGAGCTTGCACCCTACCGCGATGAGATGGTTATTTCCACAAAGGCCGGTTATGGCATGTGGGATGGCCCTTACGGTGACGGAGGCAGCAGGAAGTATCTGATCTCCAGTCTCGATCAGAGCCTTAAACGCCTTGGCCTGGACTATGTTGATATCTTTTATCATCATCGTCCCGATCCCGACACTCCTCTTGAGGAGACTGCGGGAGCGCTGGATTCTGTCGTAAGGAGCGGTAAAGCCCTTTATGTGGGAATTTCCAATTATAATAAGGATCAGACGGTGGAGATCTCCAAACTTTTTAAGAAGATGGGCACGCCCTTCATCATCAATCAGAGAAGATATAACATGATGGACCGTGCAATGGAGACAGACGGCTTAAAGGATTATGCGGCCAAGAACGGTGTGGGCATCATCACCTTCTCGCCTCTTGCTCAGGGACTGCTGACTGACCGTTATCTGAACGGTATTCCGGAGGATTCCAGGATCAAGACCGACGGAAGATTCCTTAAGGAAAATGCCATCAGTGACGAGCTTTTAAATAAGATCCGTGCACTTAACGCTCTTGCGGGCGAGAGGGGCCAGACCCTTGCGGAAATGGCGCTTTCCTGGATACTCAGAGACGGAGACGTTACAAGTGTGCTGATCGGTGCATCCAAGGCTTCTCAGGTTCTTGACAATATCGGAATGATCAAAAACCTTTCTTTCTCAGCTGAAGAAAGAAAGAAGATCGATGAGATCCTCGGATTCTGATAAGATCATTTAAAGGCCTTCGACTTTGGGTTGAAGGCCTTTTACTTATAAAGTAATATAAGGCATATATATTCTCGACACCCCGGTTTTAGAAAGTTCATTTGATTGACTAAAATTTGACACGGAATAATAACAACTATATAATATCATAGTTTTAATCGCTTTATAAGGAATACACGGCATTTAAGACCCTTTAAGGTTGTCTTACCGCCATAATATATATAGGAAAGAGAAGCCTGCAATATGAGACCATCCTTCAGAAATGTTAAAAAGAGAAGAAAAAGAGGAGTGACCTATTACGTTTCACTCATCTTTTTTATCTTATCAGTCAGCGCCTTTGCGATATACGGTGGTTTGTATTTGAGACAGAGTTACATTAACCAAAAGGCCTTAAGAGAGTTGAGAGAGATGAAAGGTCAGTATAAGCGTGAAAATGTTGTAGTAGCAACGCCTACGCCTGTTCCTACCGATACGCCTACACCCACACCTACCGAGACACCTACTCCTACCTTAAGTCCCACTCCTTTACCCAACGGAGATAAAGGGGATGATACGCCTTTACCTAACGGAGATCCGGATCCCACATCCACTCCGACACCCACTCCCACAAATACACCTACGCCTACCAATACACCTACACCCACACCGACACCCGAGCCACCCAAGGTTTTACCCGAATGGCAATATATATATGATACAGTCGCTGACTATGCCGGTTATTTAAAAATTCCGGGTACTATCATAGATTATCCGGTGGTTAAGGAGAAGAGTTATGACAAGGAGTATTATCTGAGTCATAATTATCTTGGAGTGAGCACGGCATTTTTGGGAAGCTACGGAGAAGGATCCCTCTTTACCATCGGCAATTGCAGAGTGGGAGAAGGAGTCAGGGCAAATGACTACCTCGGAGGCGAAAAACCTACTACAAATATTCTGATCTTCGGTCATAATATGGCCAACAAAAAGATGTTCGGAACTCTCAGTAACTTTTTAAAACAGAGTTATTATGAAAATCATAAGTATATTTATTTTGATACCCCGTTTGAATACCGGACTTATGAAATAATTGCTGTATTTAAATCACATGAATATGAAGATCCTATGGATGATAATTTCAAGTATTATTTCTTCTATAATGCAGATACTCAGGAAGAGTTTGATTATTGGTACAGTAACATTAAATCCATGAGTGAGATCAAATGTTCCGGAGAGGGACATTTTGGAGATCAATTTATCACCTTATCCACCTGTAACGGGATCGATGAAACCGGTAAAAGGAATCCCGACGGAAGACTGGCTGTGGTGGCTGTAAGGGTTGAGTGATTTTTCTGTGTTTTTTGGGCAAATCCCGTTGACAAACAGGTTTCTCATGTATACAATTATACAAATTCGTTTTTTGGGGAAAACCAAAGAAACAGACAACCGTTTCAAAAGAAAGAGAGGATAGCTTTTATGGCAATCAGAGTAGGAATTTTAGGCTACGGTAATATAGGCAGAGGCATCGAATGGGCAGTGAGCGCTTCCAAGGATATGGAGCTTGTTGCAGTCTTCACAAGAAGAGATCCCGCTACGGTTAAGATCAAAACAAAGGCAGTTGTTGCCAATGTTAAGGATATAGAAGATTACAAGGATAAGATAGATGTTCTTGTACTTTGCGGAGGTTCCGCTACAGATCTTCCCGAGCAGACACCCAGATATGCTTCCATGTTCAATGTTGTTGATACCTTTGATACTCATGCAAGAGTTCCCGAGCATTTCGGAAACGTGGATGCTGCAGCTAAAAAGGCAGGTAAGATCGGTATCATTTCCGTGGGCTGGGATCCCGGCATGTTCTCTCTCAATCGTCTCTATGCAAATTGCATCCTCACAGACGGTAAGGATTATACCTTCTGGGGCAAGGGCGTAAGCCAGGGACATTCCGATGCCATCAGAAGGATCGAGGGAGTTCAGGATGCAAGACAGTACACCTGCCCCGTTCCCGAAGCTCTGGCAGCAGCAAGAAGCGGCGAGAATCCGGAACTTACCACCAGACAGAAGCATACAAGAGAGTGCTTCGTGGTTCTTAAGGAAGGCGCAGATGCGGCAAGAGTCGAGAAAGAGATCAAGACCATGCCCAACTACTTTGCTGATTACGATACCACAGTGACCTTCATCTCTCAGGAAGAGCTGGACAGAGATCACAAGGGTATTCCTCACGGCGGCTTTGTTATCAGAAGCGGAAAGACCGGATGGAACGGTGAGAACAAGCACACCATAGAGTACAGCCTCAAGCTGGATTCCAATCCCGAGTTCACCTCCTGTGTGGTTGCGGCTTACGTTAGAGCTGCTTACCGCATGCATAAGGAAGGAATGACAGGCTGCAAGACAGTGTTTGATGTTGCTCCCGCTTACCTTTCCGATAAGACGGGTGAAGAGTTGAGAAAGAGTATGCTCTAAGGCTATTAATAAAGTCTTTATTGTAAAAGAAATTCAATAGGTGTAAAATCAGACTGTGCATATATTGTACAGTCTTTTTTAATATCGGTCCGTCAGGAATTAACGGACCCTCGGCACAGAACAGCAGCCGAAAAGGAGAACAGATGAAGAACGGGTGTTTTAAAAGCGACAGAGTGGTTGAAAATATTTTTTTTAAATATTTTCTTGTTATTTTGGGAGGTTTTATCTATTCCGTCGGGGTGAACATATTCGTGCGTCCCCTTGGTCTTTACAACGGCGGAGTAGTGGGTCTTGCCCAGCTTATCGCTTACTTTTTTGAAAGGGAGTTGGGAAGGACCACGAATATATATGCTGTGGTTTACGTTCTTTTTAACATCCCTCTTTTGATCCTGGCTTTCAGAGGGATCAACAGGAGGTTTTTTATTCGTACCCTTTTGGGAGTAGGAAGCGTGGCTTTCTTCGGTATTATCCTTAAAAGTCCCGAGACTCCCATCATCGAGAATATACTGACTGCATCCCTTATAGGCGGTATGATCACAGGAACAGGTACGGGACTGGTGCTTCTCGCCGGAGGAAGCAGCGGTGGCATGGATATCATCGGAGTATTCCTTTCCAAGAAGAAACCCAATGCATCTGTGGGAAAGGTAAACATTATATTTAATTTGCTGCTCTATACCGCAGTGCTTTTTGTAAACGACCCCGAGATAGTGGTTTATTCCATAATCGTTATGGTGGCATCCTCCATGACCCTTGACCGGATACATTATCAGAACATAGCAGCCAGATGCATGATCTTCACAAAAATGGACGGTCTTGACAAATTGATAATGGAAAAGACCTACCGCGGTGTTACGGAATGGGAAGGAAAAGGCGCTTATACCGGACAGGGTGAGCATATACTGGTTTCCTGCATAAATAAATATGAGGAACGTGAATTTATGGAGATCGTGAATTCCATCGATCCCCACGCTTTCGTTATAATCGACGAAAACATCAAGGTGAAAGGTAACTTCTTAAAGAAGTTATAATAAATTACTTACGAAGGAGGACTTGAATATGCTGATAACTTTTTACGGAGCTGTTAATTCCGTTACGGGATCATGCCACATGATCACCACGGGAACACATAAGATACTGTTGGATTGCGGTATGTATCAGGGCGGTAAGACACTGGAAGCCCAGAACACGGCGGATTTTGAGTTTGTACCCTCGGATGTGGAATGTGTTATCTTAAGTCATGCACATGTGGACCACTGCGGAAGACTTCCTCTTCTTGTAAAGAGGGGCTTTAAGGGTCCCATCTATTGCACGGATGCCACAGCGGATCTTTTGCACATCATGCTTCCGGACTGTGCTTATATTCAGGAAAAGGAAACGGAATGGGCAAACAGAAAGCTCTTGAGAAAGGGTGAAGAACCTGACCTTGAGCCTATGTATGACCAGAATGACGTTAATGAGACCTTAAAGCTGGTAAAGCCTGTGCTTTACGATCAGCAGATAGATATAAATGAAAGCATAAAGATAGTATTTAACGATGCGGGGCACATTCTGGGGTCTGCGATCACTGAGCTCTTTGTTACGGAAGGAGAGAAGACCGTGAAGGTGGTGTTCTCCGGAGATATAGGCTGTACAGACCGTCCTATATTAAGAGACCCCGTTAAGATCAAGAAAGCGGATTATGTGATCATGGAGTCCACCTACGGTGACAGACTTCACGAAAGCAACGAAAAGAGCCTGTCGGAACTTCTGGAGATCATAGAGAAGACCATAAAAAGAGGCGGAGATGTGATCATCCCCTCCTTCGCGGTGGGACGCACCCAGGAACTGATATACGAACTCAATGAGTTTTACAATAACAACGAACATTATCATGATTTCTTAAAGGATGTTCACGTTTACATCGACAGTCCCATGGCCATAAGCACCACCATGGTATTCAGAAGGAATGCCCAGAGTTTTGATGAGGAGACCAGAAAGAAGATCCTTGAGGGAGATAATCCTCTGGACTTCCCGAATCTCCATTTTACAAAGACCAGTGCGGAGTCCATGCTCCTAAATACCGATCCTTCCCCCAAGATCATCATTGCGGCCAGCGGAATGTGCGATGCGGGGCGTATATGCCATCATCTTAAACACAACCTTTGGGAAAAGCGTAACAGCATAGTCATTGTCGGCTATCAGGCTGCAGGCACTCTGGGAAGAATGCTGGTGGACGGGGAAAAAGAAGTTTCCGTTCTGGGCGAGAAAGTGGCTGTAAAGGCAGAGATATATAATCTGGAAGGTTTTTCCGGACATGCTGATATGGACGGTCTTCTTGACTGGGTATCCGGCTTTAAGACGCCTCCTACAAATATCTTTCTGGTACACGGAGAAGATGATGCAAAGGACAATCTGGCGGGACTCATAAAAAATAAATTTGGATTTAACTGCACTCCCATTCATGGAATCACCTCCATTGATACGGATGAGGACGGCAGCGGAATGACCATGGAGGAAGTGGAAGAGGATCTGGTGGACTATGAAAAGGTCTGCGCGGTAAGAGACAAGATCCTGGGCATCCATGAGTCCATAGAAGACCTTTTATACAGTGCAAATCTGGCTGTGGGAGAGAAGATAACCTCTCAAAGACTGGCGGATATAGCCAACATAGTCGCTGAGCTGGAAAAGGGTACCATAAACCTGGGAATGGCTGTGACAGAACAGGGAAGAGTGAATGTGAACCACAGCGGCTTTTCCGACGAGGCCATCGAAAAGATGGTAGCTGAAGCGGCTACGGCAGGTGAGGATGAATTTGATAAGTGATCCGAGATTACGGAACCGGACAGATCATGCCCGGTTCTGTTCTGTTATAAGCAAAATTCGGATTATATTTTATGGTTAAATCACGATTTAATAGCGAGGAAAACACTATGGTTACCGAAAGAACAAGAAAAATACTGGAAATACTTGATAAGCAATACGGAACGGAAATGTATTGCTTCCTGGAATATAATAACGCCTTTGAACTTTTGATAGCCACCATACTTTCGGCTCAATGTACGGATAAAAGAGTGAACCTGGTAACAAGACATCTGTTTAAGCATTACCCGGATGCTTTTGCTCTTTCCAAAGCAGATCTTAGGGAAGTGGAAGAGGAGATCCATGAGGTGGGGTTCTATCACAATAAGGCTGCCAATATCATAAACTGTTCCAAGATGCTGGCAGAAAAGTACAAGGGCGAAGTACCCGAAACCATGGAAGAGCTTACGGCTCTTCCCGGAGTAGGCAGAAAAACCGCCAATGTTATATTGGGGAATGTATATCACATTCCAAGCATCGTTGTGGATACTCATGTGAAAAGGATATCGAAGAGACTGGGCATGACTGAAAATACCGAGCCGGAAAAGATAGAGCATGATCTGGAGAAAGCATTGCCCAAGGATCATTGGATATTGTGGAACCTGCACATCATCACCTTCGGGCGTGAGATCTGCAGTGCCCAGAGACCAAAATGCGAAGAATGCTTTTTGAGGGAATACTGTGCGGAGAAAAAATGAACCTTTGGGGACGGGGTTGGTGGCTCACTTTTTGACACCCGGGGACGGGGTTAGGGGTTCATTT
>JAEEGI010004771.1_pt1 | contig 31529 bp, 36 predicted proteins | sample 8958751 | NCBI WGS metagenome assembly JAEEGI01 (sample SAMN16246545, study PRJNA631951) | gut metagenome | biome: gut microbiome; feature: rumen; material: KS-attached | host: Bos | place: Iran: Karaj | collected 2018-10 | reverse complement strand
GAATTTGCTCCAAAGATAAAAGTATTCCAGATAAATCCAGACAAAGTAAAAGAAGTTATCTGAAAGTGATGAGAAGTAATCAACAAGATTATCGAGCAATGCGACAATATCAAGATTGATTTTGAAGATGATGGTACATGTTATTTGACTCATTCAGATCAAGCTATGATAGAAAAAGCTGAACAAATTATTCGTGATATAGCATTAGATTTGGAAGTATGACAAACATACGAAGCAAATATTAGTAGAATAGAGGATTACTGATTATTCGTTGATTTACCAAAATGAAAGAAATGACTTTGTCACATATCAGATGTTGGACAAAAGATTACAGATTGATTATCTAAGCATTTCCAAATCTGACAGACAATGACAGTAGTAATCAAAGAAATTGATAATATGTGAAGAATAAAAGTTAAGAGAAAAATGTAAAAAATTTTCAAATAATAAAGAATCCCTAGATTGAATTCTGGGGATTTTTTTCATATTGTTATTTTGAGCATAGGGAGAAATCTAAAATCAACGTATATGGATTTCTCGGCTAAAGCCTCGAAATGACTTTAATTAACAAGATCCGCCTATTGGCAAGATATACCGCATGATAGCAATCCAGTGACAGACAGAACCAGCAAGTACGGCCAAGTGCCAAATTAAGTGCATATATTTGATTTTTTCAAGTTTAAACGCGATTATTCACAATGTGTATAGCCCTCATCATATGAAAATCCATCACATTCACATTGGAGGGATTTGTTGATACAATGGGTATATGAAGTACAAAAGCATCCAACCCATGAAAGCATAACTTATCACAATGAACGTGTTTACACCTTTTTCAAATTTATTTGGCATAAAGAATTTAAGGATTATTCATGTCAGAGCAAATCATCGTTGAAGCCCAAACATAACCCATCATCAAATATCGCGAATTCAAATCAAAGCAATCGGAGTATAGGTTCATGCAATTAGGAAATAAATTGCTATTTGGTCAAAATTGTGGAAAAAATTTTTTGCTCTTGATCAACTAGGTAAGGCATGATTTAGCATTGAAGAGCAGTAAAGCAAAATTAATCACAATCAAAAAATGCTGGCTCAAATTATGTGATAAGCCGTTCAAATGTGACAAGATTTTACAATCATCAATACAGTTGCGACTATACCAAAAGCAAGTCCCACTCAATGTGAGACTGCATTTGCGATTTCTTCTCATTTAGTAAACCTTGGATTTTTGCTATTGCTAAGATCTTTCTCTTTTATTTTCATATTAATTATTGCACTTTAATTATCCAAATTATTCTTCATACTCATTATTGTATACACAATCTCATTCGTCAACTAATTCTCATTCAGAATATGTCTCAGAACATAGATATTCTCAGTCATCATAATAATATGTCCATTTACCATCTTCTAGACCATCTTTGTAATATCATTCCATTACTACAATATTGTTTCAATCTTCATCATAGAAAATCCATTTTCATTGCTCTAAATCATTAACCATATCTCATTCAGCATCTTTTCATCCATTTTCAAAATAATAAATCCAATGTCATTCCATTATGTCAGAATCAGTTTTGAAACATCCTTGAGCATCTAAATTTCCGTTGTCGTATTTAGCTTCCCAATATTCAGATCCAGATGGACATTTGATAGGATTAGTTAAACTACATCATGCAAGTAAAACAGCACTCAATAAAGAGCATACTAATAATGATTTTTTCATTTGAGATAATTATTTGATAAAATTTTACACGGACCTTATATTCAAACTCCCATTAAAGTCAAATAATTTTCTCAAAAATTATCACTTATCCACCATTGATTTCTACATTTCTGAGCATTTTCCTGTAAATCAATCTTACTATTACTACCAATATTATAAGCCGTAATATCTGGTATGGTAAGTATGATAACAAAAAGTTTATATCTCAAGTAGTAAAGAATTTTGCTGGTCAGTACACATAGTATTGGAATGGCATAAACTTTGATATACTTTGCATTCGTGCAGGATAAATATCTACTGGAAAAAAAACTCAACCAAATATAAAGTATAATTTATTTATCAAAAGCCTGATAAATGAGCTATCTTCCAGTACAAATGCGAGCAATGCGATTATCAAGCTAACCAATGATAGCATACAAATTCATATTGTCATTGTCACCAAAAACAATGCAAAATTTCCTATTCCAAACCGTGGAAATTTTCACAAAACCAAAAAGATTATAATTCACGCTCCAATTCATACAGCCAAAATATTTAATATGTTTTTGAAGAATCATTGAGAGAAGTAATATCATACAAACGAAATTGGTTTATTTAGATATGTCACGATTGATCATCATTTAATTTCTTCTATCATATCTCTATCTCTCCAATTTGTCATAATCAATTCGACAATGAAAATATACCAAGCATACATTCATATTTCTATTCATGAAATTGCATTAATTCCTTTAGTCTTAGCACCAAAAGTCACAAGTACAGTTATGATAAAGACAAATGTTAATACATGTATATTTTCTATTAGTAACATATAAAGGTAGTAAAATACCTCTTTTAGGAAGTAGAATCATATTTTTATGTATTTTAGCATTTTAGTAGATTAAGTGTAAAGCTTATTTGATTGTCATTTCGAAATGAGCGAAGCGATTGAGAAATCTATTATACATCGACTGGATTTCTCACTTTGTTCGAAATGACATTGTTACATCTGGTGGACTAGATTTCCACTAGAATATCTTTTTAGTCATTTTTTAAATACCAATATTCATAGTAAAGGAACTATAATAGCAAATCAAATCAACAGTAACCATTGTCACAATGTTGAAGTTCACATCATCATTCTGTATGGTAGTATCATAGATGGAAAGAGTAATAAGCACATAAAGATAAGAACTAATTTATTTTGTTCGTACATTTCTGGTGGATACTGTCAAAAAGACACGAAGATACTATTAAATAAATCTGCTACCTTTGATCATTTTTGTAGTCGAAATGAGATGCTTCAAACCATAATATATACTCCTAAAGCAATAGTAGCTGAGAGTATAAGAAGTGCTATTCATTTTAACAAAACTATTCATGCAGGGCTATCTGAAAACACAAAAGCATATACTCATAAACAAATTAAGCCAAATATTATATCTCCTAAATCTGTCACTCAGACTTTTGTAAACATTAGGAAACTTAATGGCTTTAATGGAAAACTCAGATAGTAATCTAATTTTCCTTGTTCAATAATAATTGGTAAATTTCATATATTTATAAATAATCAATGAATGACTCAATATCACATACAAGACATAGCGCATAATGCTAGGAAATTTCCAAATGTTAGTCAGGTTTCAGTAAAGTATCACAAGAATATGATAAAAATTATCATAAAACAAGCATCATTAAAAATCATTGTAGCAATACTCGCAAAAAAATTAGTCCTATACTGCCATTGCTCCTTAAAAGCATATTTTAAAAACTGTAAGTACTTTTTCATTGTCATATATTATTTTTTAAATGTGTATGTGTCATTTCGAAGGAGTGTAATGACTGAGAAATCTGTATACATTTACTGGATTTCTCACTTCGTTCGAAATGACTGAATTCTACTTATAAAATTCTTCAATTACATCTTCCAATGGTACATTTTCTACTTTGACATCTTCTACGTCCTTGTTTTCAAATAAATACTTCAATGTCTTTTGTACTATTTTTGGATCGTTTTCTATTACTATTTCTTCCCATTGCAAAGTATCTTTTGCTTTGTACTTGATAAATTTTTTGTTTGCATGAGTAGCCATCAAATTATCGAGTTGTCCGTCATACAAAATCTCTCATCTGTTGATTATAATAGCTCTATCACATAAGTTTTCGATATCATTCAAGTCATGTGAAGTCAAAAAGATTGTTACATTTTCTTTTTTATTTATGTCATTCAAGATTTCATACAAAACTTTTTTTGCGATAATATCCAATCAAACAGTAGGCTCATCCAAAAAGATAGCTTTTGGTTCGTGTAATAGCGAAGCTGTAATTTCTCATTTCATCCTTTGCCCAAGACTTAGCTTTCTCACTGGCTGATCCAAAAATTCTTTCAATCCAAACTTCTCTGAGAAGTGATTTAATCTTTCTTCAAATTTCTCTTTTTGGATATCATACATGATCCTAAAGAAATTGAAGCTATCAATCAAAGGTAAGTGGTAGAGTAGCTGGCTCCTTTGACCAAAGACTGATGCAGTTTGTTTTGCAATTTCTTCTCTCTGAGATATTGGGTCTTTACCAAAAATCTTAATTGTTCCACCATCATAATGCAATATTCACAAAATAGCCTTAATTGTCGTAGATTTTCCAGCTCCATTAGGTCAGATGAAAGCTACTTTCTCTCCTTGTTCAATATTAAAAGAGATTCCCTTCAATGCATGGAATTTTTCATACTCTGGTGCAAAAAGATCTTTTAGCCACTTTCAGCTTTTAACTCTCCTTTTGAAGTCCTTTTTTACATGTTTAACTTCTAACATTTTGATATTGTTTATTGATAAAGACATTTGAATAGATAATGAATTAAAAATAAAAAACTATGGAAGTTCTGATGTTTTCCATAGCTTAATATTTATTTCTTTTAACTTATTTACTTACATTATTTTGAAAATATCTTTGCTATGGAAAACCTGGTCCCAATTTTGTCATGAGACTAAGAATTCAGGTGTTCTATAGCAAATAACGCAATGCATTAAATAAAAATTTTCAAAATAAATATATCTCTATTATAGTATACGAATCAAAATTCAATTTGTGACAAAAAAGTCCTCCAAAATTTGACAAATTTAAAATTTTATATACAATCATAACAGGTAAAATAATTTTATATTTTAATTATTACAAAATGGCATGAAACGAATCTAATAAATTTGGTACCGATTACAGTTTAATACCACCAGAAGATTTAAAAGGTGACCACCAAGAGGAATATAGTATGTGAATGCATGGTTATACAAAAAGAAGAGAAAGTGGTTGAGTTATTAATCTTCCAAAAGAAGTAGCGGATTATGTAGTTAATCCAGTTACAAACCCAACAAACAAAAATTTGATGAGAGATTTAACTACAGCAGAAAATGTTGAACAAAAAGAATGAGAAAAGATTGAAAGAAGGTTGTGCACTATAAAAAAAATTTATCATTACCCTATTGTATGAACATGAAAGAAAATAAGAGGTTATTGAATTATATTAAAACCGGATGAATTAAAATCAAATGAACATAAAGATTTTATAATATCATATGCTTATGATGATGAAAATCATCCAAAATTCAGGGCTTGAGAAAAAGTATGGTATGTAAATAATTGAATGAAGACAGAGATTGTAAGGAAAAATAGGAAAAAATAAAAAAACATAAATATTCTTGAAAACTATAATAATTTTCAGGTAAAATAATTTAAAAATCTTTCCAAACGGAAAGATTTTTTTAAGTTAAATATTGTTTAGAAACTTTTTACAAACCTCAAATCTCAGTTTGTGAAATATCTGATGTCTTTAATTCCATATCTTACAGCAGCCAATCTACTAATTCAAATTCCAAATGCGAATCATGTATATACTTCTGGATCTATTCATCATTCTCTCAAGACATTTGGATGCATCATTCATGCTCACAAAATCTCCATTCGGTCTGATTTTTCTGTCTTTCAAGTCTTGGCATCTACTATATCATATCTAGCATCTATCTCAAATCCTGGTTCTACAAATGGGAAATAACAAGGTCTAAACCTCAATTCTACTTCTCTTCCAAGTACTGCTGAAAGTAGTGTAAGCATACATTCTTTGAAATTAGCAATGCTAACATTTTTATCTATATATATTCATTCCAATTGATGAAACATGACATCATGATGTGCATCCATATCATCAAATCTATAATCTCTACCTGGACAAACTAATTTCATTGGTGCTCACATTTTCAACATATCTCTCACTTGCTGACTACTGTTGTGTGTCCTTAATATCAAATTTTCACCTGTCATATCTTTCTCATTTATATACATCGTGTCGTGCATTTCAGTAGCAGGATGTGTCAAAGGAATATTTACTGAAGCAAAGTTTTCATATTTTGTCACAACTTCATGTCCATAATCTACTGTAAATCACATACTTTCAGCGATTTTTTCCATGTCTTTTCTCGTCTTTGCAAGTAGACTAAAATGTCATCATTTGTACTTTTTACCTGTCACAGAAATATCTACGATATCTTGCTTTAGTTGCTCATTTATTTCATTTATCGAAATTTCACCTTCTTTTTTATTATATTCATCCATTAATTTAGTTTTCATTTCAGACAATTTTCATCCCAGAGTCTTTTTCTCTTCAGGACTTGCGTCTTTCATTTTTGCAAATTCTTCGTTCAAAAGTCATTTTTTACCTAAATATTTTTGGAAAAATTCTTCTAATTGTATTTTATCTTTTACTAAATTTAGTTCTGATAAGGCTTGTTCCAAATTCATTATGATATTTTAATCCAATAAAAACATATGTGATGAAAAAATCACTATTTTATAAATAATTTTTTTTCCATATTTTTCAATAAAAAAGAGAAAATAAATCATTTAATTATACATAAATCTATGTAATATATCTAAATTATCAAAAAAATAAAAATATGTCAAATAAAAATCATCTTAACACTGCTATTTTTTTGCTTTATTTTTTCATTTTGCGTAATATTATTTTATGATTTACTTTATAAAATATTTATCAATGGCAAAAAAAGAGCATAATTTATTGATAAATGTAGACGAATTGACTTGGTGATTCGGTGATACTCCAGAGTTACTTTTCAATAAATTTAATTTTGCACTGTATAAATGAGATTTTACTATTTTGATGTGAAAATCAGGATCTTGAAAAACAGTATTTTCAAAATTTTTGACTCGTAAAATCAAGTCTGCAAAAGATACAATTTACTACAAGATGAAAGATATCTCAACATATACAGACGATGAAGTACAATTGTATAGGAGAAAATTGTGATTAGTTTTCCAAGATTACAAACTTATCGATTATATGACAGTAAAAGAAAATATTATCTATCCATTGAAAATATATGGAATGTGAGAAGCTACAATTGAAGCTAAATACAATAGAGTTAGAAAAGAATTGAATTTGATTCCATTCGAAGATAGACCAGTAAAGAAATTGAGTGGATGAGAAAAACAATTTGTAAATATTGCTAGAGCAATAATTCATGATCCAGAATTGATTATTGCTGATGAACCTACTTGAAATTTAGACCGAGATAATACACAAAAAGTTGCTGATGTATTGATGAGATTAAATAAAGAATGAAAGACAGTGTTGTTATTTACACATGATATACATCTTTTGAATTACCTCAAAAAGAACACAGAAATCAATTTATTTAAACTTTAATTGCAATACATCATGTGAAAAAAAGAAATAATCAAATCCCAAATACTTGAAAATATAAATTCATTGGATATTGCCTGATATCTAAAAGAAGAGATTGAAAAATCTTTGCAATATTTTCATTATTATAAATTAAATAATATTTTGAAAAATATAGAAGTTTTGGATGATTATTTATCTTTTTTGGATCAAAAAAACACAAAGCAAATTGATGATTTATATTGTGAAGTAGATGAAGATATCGATATTTGAGCACATGATTTGAAATATTATGTATCAGATAAGTGATTGGATATTGTATGAGAACAAAATTTAAAACACAAAATTGTGAAAAATAATTATAATTTTATGTCTATTATGCAGTGAATTAAAGGTTTCCTTTTGCTCACAATTGATGAGTTTTGCAATGCGACTCCAGTCAGGCTTTCAATCGATCAAATCATGCGAAATAGAGAACTTATGAGAGTAAATGAATAGAAAATATATAAATTAAATATACTAAAAATGCTGTTTCAAACAGTATTTTTTTAATTAAAAATTTTTTCTAAAAATGTCTGCAAAAATTTGACAAAACAAAAATAATATATATAATATATTTGTTACAATTTATTTTTAAAGTAACTTTTATATTTTAATATAAACAAAATGGCAGGTGGAAAAAAAATTAGTAGTGGTTATCAGTTTGGGCTTGATTTAGCTCATAAAATAGCTGAAGAAGAACAAAAGGCATTACCGCAATATCAGGAGCAGGCTTTGGGATATAGAAGAGATATTTCAGATGTGCTATGAGATCAAGTTAATAGTATGAAAGATGCTTTGCAATTTATGAGAGATTTCTCTTTATGCTGTGATGATAGGTCTGTTCGTGATAAGAGAGTAAAAGATAGGCCATGGAAAGATATTCACAAAACATTCTTTGCAATTTTAAATGTTGATCCAGAATATTCGACTGGTAAAGAATGGCCCTTGAAAACAGTAAAAGCTGCATGTGATATGATTCATGGAACCACAATGCAAGATTTTTTTACAGCATTGGATATGACTTCAAAAAAGAATCAAACTAATAGACAAGTGCATGAATTTTTAAAAGCAGTAGAATCTAGTTTTGTAGAACAGTGATATCTAAAAAAAGTATCATAATATAAATATCTCGATTAGAAATGATTGACTTTTATAATAAAATGCTTATAATAATAAACCTGATAACACAAACACAACATACAATGGATAGATTCTTAAATGCGATGCTACCGTTGTTACGGTATAGCCAAGAAAAGTTGCGGGACATTGAGATCTGGCAAAATGTATCCAGTGAGGATACATTCCATTATTATGAATGGGTGTTTTTGGACTCTATCAAGTGCAAAGGACCCGTTTTAGAGGAAGAGATTGAAGGTATCGTTGTCAAATACAATCCGACGGCGAATCAAATCTTTGTTCCGGATCTCATTGATCAAAAGGTGGAAACGTTAAGTTCCATTTATCTCACTGTTAAGTTTCGGAAACAACATGGAGGAAAGTGATTCCCTCCATTTTTGTTTTGTTAATTTTTCAGATTTCTGACTTGTTTTTTCTAAAATAATCAATATATTAAAAGCAATGTACCGTGTCTCATTTATTTTTCAGTAAAATTAAATGAAAAAAGACGATAAATTATTGTCACTTTTGGATATAGTAGTGGATCAATATATTTCTAGTTGAGACCCTGTGTGATCCAAATCTTTAAATTCTCTAGAAAATGTAGAATACGCACCTTCTACACTTAGAAAGTATCTGAATTTACTTGAAAAATCAGGATTTGTTTATCAGCCATACAATAGTTCTGGTAGAGTACCTACAGTTTCAGGACTTTCTGCATATATAGAAAATTGTATGGATTCTGAATTAGAACAACAAGATGTTGACTTGGAAAACGCCAGAAAGTGACTTAAATACTTAGTTGAAAACTTATGAGCAGTGGCTGATGGAGTAGTTGTTTGATTCCTCAGAAATGATGAATATTATTACCTAGGTATGAATAATGTTTTGAGAGCAGACTTAGTATCTGAATATGATACTACTAGGTATATTATTGACCTTATTGAATCAAAAAATATCGTAAAGCATTTGGATGCAAAGATGCTCAAAAAAAATAAAGTTTATTATACATTCATCGAAGACAAAAATATCGTAGTTTCTTGTTTGTATGCAAAAATTGTAGTAGAGGAGTATGAATGATTAGTTTGTATTGTATGACACACTAGAGTAGATTACAAGAGAAATGTAGCAATATTAAATAAAGTAGTTGAGATGATAGGAAATTAATAATTAAGGATTAATAATGAATCACTTCGAAAACAAAGAAAATCAGTGAAATAATATTGAAAAAAAGAATAGTAATTGGTGGGAATCGCTAAAGAATTTTTTGAAGTGAAAAAAAAGTGCTGAAGAATTACATATTAGTGAAAAAGCTAATAAACAAGAAGAAGAATTAAAAAAATCAGCAATAGATTCGACATTAGACAATTTAAATTTAGATATGCAAGAAAGATTGGAATTACAAGATTCACAAACAGAGATAAAAAAAGAATTAGATGATGTCTTTCATGAATGAAGATGGAAAAAAGATAGTAAAGAGACAGTAAAAGAAAAAGATTTGTTTCAACATTTATTGGAGGATAATATATTTAAAAATCGTTCACCAGAAGCTGTACAGCAAATAGCAAAATCAGCGACAAATGTTGAAAACGAAATAAAAGAGTGAAAATGAATCTTTTATGAAATTGCACGTAAAATTATGAATACAGAAAAATAATAAAAATTTTATTATATAAAATCTTTCTATGACAAAATTGGTAAAGAGTGCTTGATGAATTATTTATTATTATGATGAAGATTGAGAACCCAGATTTTTGGTGATAAAAAGACATGCAGTATCTGGAAAAGTAGAGCGAGTAGCACCAAAATGAAAGTTACAAGATGGAGAAAATTATGAAAGAGCAGCACTTAGAGAAGTGTCAGAAGAAACATGAATTCCTATCAATCTTTTGAGTGTTGTTCAAAATCTTTGAACAGCAAAAATTTTTTGATTAGAGGATAAAAATTGAAAATTTGATAAAGAAGTGACATATTTTCTTATGAAGTACGATTGAGACCAAGATTTAGTGGATATTAAGCCAGTTGAATGATATTTATGAGTTTATAAACGAGCCACTATTTCAGATATTTTAAATTTGATATATTATACAGATCTTAGGGAAATATATAGAAAGTGATACAATACATTACATGAAAAAAAGAAAAAAAATGATGTAAAAAAAGATTTTATGGATTTACTGTAAATTATTTGTATTGATTTTTCCATTATTTTCTTTATCCTAAAAATGAGTGCATTATACATTTTATAACATAAAAATTTTATCATGCAAGAACCAAAAGTAATCTATAATTTAAACGGCTTGACGGATGTTATGACTGAAGATTTGAAGACAAAAGTTGAAAAAAATTTAAACCAAAAGATGTCTTCTACATTGAAAAAGATTTATGCAAAGTGAGAAGATGTAGATGTTGTTTTTAAAATTACAGTATCAAAAGTAGCAAAATGATATGATGGAGATTTTAAACTTGAATATGATGGAAAATCAGTTGATTATTCTCGTAAAGGTTTCAAAAGATTATCAGATTTGGTAAATCATGCCTTTGACAACTTTAAATCATGAATTTTATCTAAATAGTTTTATACAATAATAACTTACCTGAAAAATGAAAGATTCTAAAAAAAATTATATAACTAGAGAATGATATGATAAATTAGTAGCAGAACTAAAAGAATTACGTGAAGTGAAATTACCAGATATCTTAGAAAAATTAGCAGAAGCTAAAGCACAATGAGACTTGTCTGAAAACTTTGAGTATAAATCAGCAATGGAAGACAAGGATTTTGTTAATTCAAAGATCGCTGAGATAGAAAAGTTATTGGCAAATGCTGAAATTATAGAAGAAGAAAGTGTTACAACTTCAAAAGGTACAGTATGATACGGATCAAAAGTTCTTTTGGAAATACAATGAGACAAGGATTTGTACACTTGTACTATAGTAGGTACATGAGAAGTAAAAATAAATGATTGATCAAAAGATGATTTATTAATCTCATTGGATTCTCCAGTATGATCTGCTATTAAGTGACATAAAGCTTGAGATGAAGTAAAAATGAGACTTTGAAACGACAGGAAAAATATCAAAATAATTGAAGTGAGCTAATTTGAAATACATTAGATATGATGTGGATCTCTCGTAGATTCACATTTTTTTTATTCAGAAAACGAAGTAGTTGAGTTTACAATATTTCGGTTATCAAATATATCAATATTTAATTTACAAGATACCTTGTTCTTTTTATCATCAGTTCCAGAAACTGTAACTTTAATCAAATTATCATCCAAAATTCATTTTGTTACTCCAGAAATCTTTGTCATATTTATCTCATCATTTGAACAACCAGACAATAAGAATTCCTTTTTATTAACCAACAAGAATTTTGAGTCTATAATATGTATGAAATGAGATAAATTTAATAAATCAGCATCACTATTAGCGGTAAAAATATATCAGATATTATCATCATTAAAAGCAACCCAAGAGTTCTCTTTGTTTCTATAAAAAGTATATCACAAAGTAGATTTAAATGTCTCAGCTAGATCCATAATATAGTTCATTTTCATTTTGTCGCAGTTTTGTACTTCGGTTACATTACTACAAACAAAGGTATCTACATACAACATAGGTTCATCTTTGTAGTATATTATGATTTGACCACCAACTTTTTTTGAATAAACATCAATATCTTTTTCAAAATCAAAAGAAATTAAATCTTTTGTATAAAAGTATTTATTGTCTGTAATAGAAAGCTTGTATGAAGGTATTTTCAGTTTTGAAGTTGTAAGTATTGGGTATTTTTCCGTGATCTCATTTATATTACCTTCAATCAATACATCAATATTCAAAAATTTATTCAAATTGGTCTTACTATCTTTTAATCAAAAAGATTCAATATTATTGACCAATTTATGCGTATTTGTAGGATAATTGTTGTCGTAAAATATTTTTCAATTTGCAGAAATTTTTTCACCAATAAAGTGATCAATATATACCTTTTGATCTGTTTTATTCAGGACAATAATACCAATAAAAAACAATATAATTATGATTACAGTTACTGTCAACCAAATATTTTTTGCCTTTTCTTCCCTTTTTTGGTACAAAAAACTCCTTATATCCATTTGAAATCTACCGATAAAACAACACTTAACTATATAATCATTAAATTTACATAAATAAAGACCAAAAGCAAGTAAAAGCAGTTTCCTTAGGTAATACCTATTTTTCTAAATACAAAGAAGGCCCCAAACATTGTTCGGAGCCATTGTGCTTTAAAAACAAGACTTTTCTTCAAACTTCTTTTTTATCACCCTCTCAAGCGTCGCATCCGGAGCTTCCGAAGCAAAGCCGACCGTAAAGCATGTAGATCCCAGCTTTTGTGTCGCAAAGAATTTCTTTTCGTCGATTTTCAAACATGCGACCAATTGATAATACGATTTCGTCTTTTTATCACGAAATTGCACCCTTGGTGTCATAAAAAACGGCACATCGATAGCTTTTTCGCTTTTTTCAATGAGGTCAATTACATGCTGTGGTACCATTACAGCAGGCCCAGAAAAGGTGATTTCTCGCTTTCCCCTGTTTTTAGGCATATGCTAAAACTTTTAGTTTGGAGCGTTTAGCACTTTGCTAAACATCACGGCGACGATTGTATATAATATATACAAAAAGTCAAGAAAAATTGAAAAAAAGCTATCCCACAGATTTTAGGATAGCTTTTTAGGGTAATTTCATAGTCTCATTCATGACGTTTCACGTTTTTCTTTTAGCTAAGCTCCTGTTCGAACTTCTTGCTTTGATGTTGTTGGTTTGTTTTGAGCTTCTAACCTGGCGCATTACTTTTTTTGCCACTTTGCTACTGAATTTCTTGTACTTTTTTTTCATGTTTGTACGCCTCCTTTCGTGATTTTTTTAGTTTGTTTTGTTTTGGTGGATATTTTATTGTTGTTTTTTAATTCTTTAGTATCATTCTTTTTTGTACTATCTATCAATAAGTATATTATTGGCAATATACCACACGTATTAAATATAAATATACAAATAAATCGTCGAACTTCTCCTTTTTTTCACGCTCTAAATAACGCTATTCATTTCCATGTCAATTCCCAAGCCAATAAGAAAGCTAGCAATGGAAACAGTGTCTTCAATATGAGGATATTTGATATTACAAGCATTCTAATTATTTAGAAAACAACTAAAAAGTTTAATCTTTGTTTCTATTTGAAAGTAAATATATTATAGGCAAGATTCCACACGTATTAAATATGAAAAGACAAACAAATCGTCCAACTTGTCTTCTGGTTCATGCTTTATATGCTGCAATACATTTCATTACCACATCAAAAATTGTTAGAGTGATACATAGTATTACAAATCGTCCAGGTAATTCAGGATCTTGTACTGTATTCAATGGAATTGTTGTCATCTTATATTATTAATTAGCTAAAAAGTCCATATCAATGTTCTCAAACTAAAATTCTACCTTGAGTTGTTTTGTCTATTTTTCACATTTTCAAAAGCAATGGTTCGATATCTTCTTCTACTCATTTTTCTGTCATTCATAGCTGGATTGCTATCGATTTTAGACCTAAAGGTCTGTTTGCTTCTCTTAATATATTCAAATATTTTTCATGTAGAGGAGTCATTCATCCATCAGAGATTTTGCTATGTTTCAAAAAGTCTTTCCACATTTCTTCTGTAAATTCTTTTTTACCATTGTATTTAGTAACAAAGAAATCTCTGATTTTGATACATAAATTATGAATTTCTCTTGGTACTGAATCTACTTTTTTCTGTATTTCATCCAAAAGTTTATCATCTACAGGAACTCAGTACTTCTCCAAATATTTTTTCAAAATTTGCTTCTTTTCATCCACATTGTAATCCATAAAATGGAAATCGTAAACAAATCTATTTTTCATTGGTTTACTCAAAGCTTCAGGTTTTGTTGTCGCTCAAATTAAAGTAAATTTATTAATTGGAATTCTGACATTTCATCATTCAGGCATAACCATATCGATCACAAAATCTTCCATAGCGATGTACAAAACCTCTTCTACATTTGGTCTAAGCCTATGGATTTCGTCGATAAACAAAATATCTCATTCATCCAAATTATTCAAAATACTTACGATTTCAGCAGGTTTTGTGATGGCATAACCTGTCACAGCTTTCATGGATACGTGGTTGTGCTTAGAAATAATATGTGCCATAGTCGTTTTTCCAAATCCACTTGGACCAGAAAATAATATGTGTCACATTGTGCTATTTCTTGTCTCAGCACTTTCCATAGCTGTGCGTAAAACTGATTTGATATGTTCTTGACCGATAAAATTTTCAAAAGTATCGGGTCTGAAACTTTCGTCTTCAAGTTGTATCGTATCTATATTGATTTTTTTAATTTCCATATTTAGATTTGTGTTATTTTATAATAAGCACTTGTTCACTCAACTCATGAGATCTTATAAGTTTTATCTGTAAATCTCAATGTTCATTCGATTACGTAATTATTCATTACCATAAAGTTTATTGTTCAAACTTTTTCATCTGTAGCTATATCAAACATATCTCCATATCGTACAAATCCGTTTGAATAATAAGATGTTTCTTTTGATTTTACAATCTTGTAAGTACTTCACATTATCTCTATAGATCATAGATCCAAAGCTCATTGCTTCAAAAGTGACGTGTTTATGTATACATTAGCAACTTTTCCATTTTCTAATACTGATCCAGAAACAGTACTGATTACTTGATCTGAGATTCTATTATTATTTAAGTTATTCAACATTTTGTATCTTACATTAAACTTGTACAAGAATAATGCTACTTCGTATCTGCTTATTGGAGTATCAAAAGTAGTAGTATCTGCAGCTGTCACAAGTCATAATTCTTCAGCTTTTTCAAAGTAATTCTTCCATCGTGGAGTAGTTGTCTCATCCAAAGGTTTTCATTCAAACATCCTAATCAAAGCTACGATGAATGTAGATTTATTCATATTTTCATATGGATTAAACAATCCGTTTGATCATTTGATTAATCATTTTTTACATACATTTACAATATGATTTTGTGACTCTTCAGACAATTGTGAGATGTCTTTAAATGTACATTCACTTGGTAAATAATTGTTTGATGTTCCCAATCCAAGCATATCAGAGAATTTATCAAATATTTTTGCTCATCACTCTCTTGTGAAAATATCAAATGGTTTGAAGTCTGATACATTATTGTAAATAGTTAATCCATTGTCATACATCCAGTAAATTGCTTCCAAAAGCTCTGGATCTGTAGAAGGATCTATTCATCATACGAGAGTTCATAAATTATCAATTACAGTTTGAGAATCAATAACTCATGTTTTATTTTGTTCAATTCCAGCCATAGCATTCAAAGCTAATGTTTTCATCTGCTGGTTTTCCATGATAGATCTCATCCTGTAAACCATCAAAGCTATTTCATATCTTGTCACTTCGTGATCAAATTCATTTATGTTTTCTACATTAGTTAAACCAATTATTTTTCATTTATTATAATATTGTTCTCGCCAAGGAGTTTGTAATTCATAAGACATTTTTCACTCAATCATCCTAACTAATACTGCCATTGCTTGAGCTTTTGTTAAATTGTCTCTCGGCATATATTTTCAATTTGAACCTTGGAATAATCACCATTGACACACATTAGCAATATGTGCTGATAGAGTAGGATTAAATAAATTTGCATCTTCAAAAGTACAAGAGTTATTTTTTACTACTCATGTATCTAAACCAAATACATTGTATGCCTGTCATATTATTTTTGCTGCTTCTTCACGAGTCAAAATATCATACATCCTATAATCTCCAGAATTATTGTACATAGTTAATCAATTTGAATACATCCATGCCAAAGCCATTGCAAATTCATCTTCTGGATCAACATTTGCATTTCATGTAAGAGTGCTTATATCTCCAGTAGTTACAGTATTTCAAGTATTGTTGCTTCATGTATCTACATTTCAAGTATTGGCTGTACCAGTGTCTACATAACCAGAAACAGAAATTGTTTTTGTATCTGGATCGATTACAATTTCAGGTAAAACTTCTTCATCACCAGTGTTAACACTTCCAGAAGTTGTAGTAGAACTATCTCATGTATCTGCGAAAGCGTAGTTTAAAACTACGAAAGCAGAGAGTAATAAAGCAAATAACGACAAAAGATTTTTTCTTTTCATTTTTTTTATAAAATTAGATAAATATACAAAAATCTAGACATCATATACCTATATAATCAAGGTGATGGATATTTCAATATGAAATTTATTTAAAAAATAAATTTTATTCTTTTGTGAAAAACGACGAGCTGCGGCAGCCCATCGTTTCATGTAAACACCATTATAGGATACAAAACTCTTTTATTAGCTTGTCGATTTTCTCAATAATCTCCAGAGATTCATTGAAAATCGAAACATTATACCCTGCAGAATCTCGTATATACTCGAATTATTCCTTGCAGGTTCTTAACTTACCTTCCAGCCATCCTTCCTTGTCACCATATAATTTGAATTTTGCCAGATTTCCAGCAGATTCTTCGCACTCTTCAAAGGATTTCTTGGATGAAGCAAACATGGCTTCAAGTCCCTTATCAATAAGTGACTCATTTTTCAGCTCTTTGCCTACCAGAAAGACTTCTTTCCCATCTTCGAAACCAGTTACAGAATTAATCTGTCCGCTGATTCGAGATTTCTTGCTTTGGTCCTTCTCTCTTTCATAAAGCTTTGCAAGTTGATACTTGTTTCCTTTAAGTAAGATCTTAGAAAACACAGGCTCCTTTTTTGAAGTAGGGACTTTTCTGCTGTAAAGAATTGTGACCAACTTCGAAAAAGATAGCTTTTCAATAGCGAGTTTAGGATTTTTCAAAAAGGTTTTAATAAGAATTCTGTTTTGTTTTCCTTTTGGTGTTGTTTTTGGTTCTCTAGTAGGAGTTTTTCTCATACTCCCACTGATGTAGTGATTTTTTGCCATATTTTCAATTTTTTGTATTTGATGTATAATTATTTATTTTATATTACAAGTCAATAGAAAAATTTAATAAAATTTTCTGTTGAAAATTTATCAATCATGAGTATATAATTATTTTACCACCTAAAAAATTTCAAATGAAATTGATATTTGTCACTTGATGAGTAATTTCTGGTTTAGGTAAAGGAATCACAGCAGCATCAATTGGAAGATTGCTAAAGTCTGCTTGATACAAAGTTACAATGGGAAAAATGGACCCTTATCTGCAAATCGATGCGGGAACAATGTCTCCATACGAACATGGAGAGACTTTTGTCACAAATGATTGATTTGAGACAGATTTGGATTTGGGACATTATGAGAGATTTATTGATGAGGAATTGACTAGATTTTCTAGTACTACTACGTGACAAATATACCTTTCTGTGATGAAAAGAGAGAGGAGGTGAGATTACCTTGGAAAGACTGTCCAAGTAATTCCACATGTGACAAATGAAGTAAAGCGTAGGATTCAGAAAATAGCAAATTGAAGTGATGTGGCAATTATTGAAATTGGTGGTACGGTCTGAGATATTGAATGACCGCATTTCATAGAAACTATGAGACAACTCAGATACGAACTTGGAAAAGAAAATGTACTGTTTGTCCACGTGGCACCAATTGTCACAGTGACGACTTCTGGAGAAATGAAGACAAAAGCAATTCAGCATTCAATCATCAAACTTAGAGAGCTTGGAATCCAAGCAGATGTGCTTGTTTGTAGGACAAACCGTCCATTGGAAGATTGATTAAAGAAAAAGTTATCAATGTTTTGTGATATGGATGAAAACTGTATTATCGAAAATTTGGATCAAAACATTTATGAGCTTCCAATATCATTTCAAAACCAATGAATGGATAGTTTGATCATAAAAAGATTGTTTAATGAAGATAAAAAGTCTGACCTGACGGAATGGAAAAATCTTCTCCACAAACTTCAAAACCCACAAAGAGAAATCACAATAGGATTAGCATGAAAATATACACATTTGGATGACTCATACCTAAGTGTTGTCGAAGCACTAAAGCATGCTTGAGCATTTTATGATACCAAAGTAAATATTGAACGAATTGATACTGAAAAATATGAATCACAAGGACGAGAAGATAATTTGAGAAATTTATGTAATCAAAAAAATATCGCATGAATTATCGTTCCAGGTGGATTTGGAGATAGAGGAGTCGAATGAATGATAAATTTAGCAAATTTCTGTAGAGAAAAAAATATCCCATATCTCTGATTGTGTTTATGATTACAAGTTGCTACAATCGCTTTTGCAAGGTCTGTATGTCAGCTACCAAAAGCAAATAGTTGAGAATTTACTCCAAATAATGAATTCAATGTCGTTGATATTATGGAAAGTCAAAAAGCGATTACAAATAAGTGATGAACAATGCGTTTAGGATCTTATGATGCTATTTTGACTCCTGATACAAAAGTTCGACATTTATATAAAGAGTTCAATCAAATCGATTTAGCAAAAAATTTAGTGAAAGAGAGACACAGACACAGATTTGAAGTAAATCCAAAATTTCATGAAACTTTATCAGAGAATTGATTAGTATTCTCAGGAAAATCTCCAGATTGAAGTTTGGTAGAATTTATTGAATTACCAGAACACAAATATTTCGTAGCTACACAAGCACATCCAGAATTTAAATCAAGATTAAATAGACCTCATCCATTGTTCTTGGGTTTCATAAAGGCAAGCATAAATAACTAATATTGTAAAAATAAAATTACTTGAAAATTGATTGTGAAATCAATATAAGGAAAATAGTTTATCCCATATTTTTCAGAAAATGAGATTTTTGACCTGATTGAAACCTACTTGATATTCTTTGCATATATGAAATTATTTTGGTTCAATCCAATCTATGTTGAGATTGGCAAAAGAAAATCCAGATGCAGATTTTTTCTTATTTTTGGCAAATATGCATGGATTTACTCAAGTACATGACCCAGAAGCTATGAAAAATAATTCATATATGATTTTAAAAAGTTATATAGCTTGTGGAGCAGATCCAAAAAGATTTTTAATGTACAATCCTGCAGATGTCCCAGGTCATGCTCAATTAAATTGGATACTTTCCTGTATCACACATATGTGATTTATGGAGAGAATGCACTCTTACAAAGAAGCAGTAGATAAATGAATGTCCAAAGAAATTATGGTATGAGTATTTTGCTATCCAATTTTGATGGCAGCAGATATATTGCTTTATGATGCAGATTTTGTACCTTGCGGAAAAGATCAGAAGCAACATGTAGAATTTGCAAGAGATATAGCCGAAAAATTTAATAATAAATTTGGAGATACTTTCGTAGTACCACAACCATTGATAGATTCCAATGTTTGATTGATACCATGATTAGATGGTAGAAAAATGTCTAAATCATATAATAATACAATTTGATTACTTGATGACGCTGATACTGTATTGAAAAAGGTGAAAAAGATACCTACAGGTTCTCAGACAGTAGAGGAGTCAAAGAATCCAGATGAATGTAATATCTATAATTTGTGTAAATTATTCCTAACTCCAGAAGAAGATGCTGCACTTAGAGCTAGATATTTAGCATGATGACTTAGCTACAAAGAGGCAAAGGATTACTTATATGAAAAGATGATGGCATTTTTAACTCCAATTCAAGAAAAATACAACCAAATTTCAGATAGTGAAATCTCCGATATGCTTGCAAAAAATTTAGAGGAAGTAAGAGAACTTTCTGAAAAGAAGATGAAACAAGTTTACAAAACAATATGATTCTCATTATAAAATTTAATTTACAGAAAATAAAAAAGCCTCCATGATGGAGGCTTTTTTAGTATTTAAATTCCATTAATTCTGTGGATAATTTTGATTTTGTGGTTGTTGTGGTTGTTGTACAGGTTGTGTTGGTTGTTGTACAGGCTGTTGAACTGGTTGACTTGGTTGAACAGGCTGTGTATATTGTTGAGTAGGTTGCTGAACAGGTTGAGCCTGAACTGGTTGTTGAGACTGTTGTGCCTGTTGAACATATACTACTTTTTGTTTTGGTTTCTTGAATAATACAATGAGTAATAGAATAAATATCACTACTACAGCTAAAATCAGCCAAGGCATCTTGAAATATGTTGTACCAAAAGTCCGGCTCTTTGGCTCTAATCGTGCAGGATCTACATTCGCATTACTTATGTCATAAGAGAAATATGGCGTACCATTAATCGTAAAATCAATATCAAATTTTCAACCATAACTAGGCAAAGATCAGAGATTTAGTTCGAAATATTGAGATTTATTTGGAGCAAGTTGACCATCTGTTGCTTCAAATTCCTTATTGTATCAAAAAAATCAGTTTACAGTTCACTGTATATCAAAAGTATTCTCCATATATCAAATATTATTTACCCAAAAAGATAATATAAGATCTCAATTATCATCAAAATTTGTAGTTAATTCACTTACCGTAATCTCGTTTTTTATTCCATCAATAGCTCCAACAAAAAAATTCATGTAAAATCATTTTCTAATAATTATTTCTACTCAACTTTCTCATTCTTTTAACTGATTATCTGGATTGTTAACGTGATAAACAACACATCATTTTTGTTCTCATTGATAACCTAATGGGAATGTTATTTCAAATTCTTTAATCAAATAGTTATCTGCAGGAATAGTTATATCTCAAAGTTCTCACGATGTAATAAATCATTGAAAAATATCATCAGTATTACAAGTAATGTCTCACATATTATCAAATTCAGTAGATACAACTCATGCATTAATGGATATATCCTTATTTGATGGATTTACCCATATAACACACACTTTAAATGGTTCTCATTGTTGAACTCAAGCATTTAAAGATGTAGTAAAAGTTTCAATTCATTCATTACAAAATCAAAAATGTAAGTCACCGAGCCCTCAATCTTGAAGCTTTGGCATTCCAGATGAAGATTCAAGAGAATTGTTGGCTTTACTTATTCCTAAATCAGATTCATCAAGAATCTCTGAGCCATTGTTTAAATCAATATCTTCTATGTTTTCAACAATCATGCTAACTCCTGAACTACTTATTCATTCATTATTTTTAATTATGTTTGGCTCTGGCAATAAATCTCATAAGGTAACGAATGGAATTAATAAAATTGAAAGTATTATAAGAATCTTTTTCATAATTTATCAATTAAAAAGAATAAAACAATGTACTTCTATATTTTCCAGGGGAAAAAGCAAACAAAATCATAAAAAAAGTGGTAAAAAATTTGACAAATATTTTTTTCTGAATACAATTATATCAGATTAATTAATTAGCAATTAATTAAATGAAGGGAAACAGCTTAGCTATAGGATCATTAACATAATAAAATATAAAATCTGATATATTAAATTATCTAGGACATTTCAAAATTATTATCCTAATTTAAAGAAATTATGGATATTTTACATAATTAATTAAATAAATAATGAAAAAATGAATAAAAATTTGAGTAGCAATTTTTGTGGCTTTATGATTCATGGTTGCTTCATTAATTACTACAAATAATGATGTAAAAGCAGCAAATACTATCAAAATAACATTGCAAACATGATGAACAACTTCCTGTTCAGATTTAACTGATTATGAGTGGACAACATGAGCTAGTATCACTGCTCAAACGACTTCAGAATTAAGTAGAGACCTAACTTGTTCTTTTTATAAAACGACAGTAGAAACCGTGGCTCTAAAGTCAACTAATGTGGGTACTATTTCATCTTGAAATGTAAAATTAACAACAACATCATGTAGTTCTGTTGGATGAACAGCAACTTCATCTATGTGTAAAACAAACAGTGCAGTAAGCTTATCATGAGCAGTACAAATCATGAATAAGACAGCTGGTGTTGTCTGAAGTATGACACAAGCAGAAAAAATTAAAGTTAATATTCCTGCATGAACACCACAATGAGTTTACACAGGAACAATTCATATTACTATAAGTTAATCGAAATTCATTGAAAGGACAAAACTAAAAATTTTAAGTATAGACGTATACTTACAAAAACTAGATTTGTCCTAGATAATTTAATATATTAGTGATTATAAACTTAAATGAGGTTGATTTCCGACCTTTCAATACTATTATATATTTACATACATTATACTTTAACACATCATATGAAATTTTATCGCAAGTTTATAGTATCATTCTTATCATTAGTCATGTTTTTATGATGACTTTTTTGTATTGCACAAAATTATGCATTAATAACACTAACTATTCAATGACAAGGATTGATTATCTGAACTCCAGAGAATATAAACTTGTGAACATTGACTCTTTGAACACCAAAAGAGCTTACATTTGAAGATTTCTTTTGGATAGAGGATTTGAGAGGAAGTAAAGATGGACATTATACAAGTATCCAGTGATTAGTATATTGATGAGATGGAGAAATAATCAGCTGAGCTACGGTAGAATTTAGCACAAATAGTGGGGATTTTACGTTGATATGAGGTATCACTGAAGACGAGACTTTTGACCAAGATTTAATCAACTATACTGACATTACAGAACCAAAAATCTTGTTTTACAGAAACAATAATGATAGCCACATTTGATACGTAAATAGAATTTGATTCAAACCAAATATCAGGGTGACTGTACCAAGTGGATCAACAGGTCCATATACATTGAGGTTGTCATATACTTTGTACGATATGCCAGTGACTATCCAATAATATAAAATTTAAATATACAAAATAAAAATGGAAAACATCCAATCAATATCAGAAAAGCTTATACAAAAGATGATGAAAGTCGCGAAACAAACTAGAAGAAATGCTTTTCCGATTCGTTCGCTACACAAAGTTTGAGCTAGTGTCCTGACCACAGGTTGAACAGTAATTTGATGATGTAATGTAGAAAGCGTGATTAGTTGACTTTGAACTTGTGCGGAAAGATGCGCATTGGACAACTGCATTGCAAATTGAGAGTATGATATTGTAGCTGTTTGTACTGTGGATTCTAAATTCACCCCAACTTGTGGAGCATGTTTACAGTACATTACATTGTTTTCTCAAGTATTAGAAAGAGATATTTGGATTATAAATTGAGATATTAGATGACATTACAGAATAAATAAATTAAGTGAAATTTTCCCAGATTGATATAAAACGACAACTAATATAAATCAAATGAAAAAATTGATTAAAAAGAAAAAATAAAAAAAATAGAAAAAAGCTCCCATTGAGGAGCTTTTTTTTATTCTTGTACTCGTTCAACAAAGACATTGTAGTCATGTGCTAATTCTTTGTTAAACTTTATTTTTTTCTCGATATTGTTTATTGCATAAATCACGCTTGCGTGATTTTTTCATCCAAAATAATCTCAAACCTTTTCCAATGTCCGACCATAATACCTTTTTGCCAATAGCATCAAAATCTGCCTTGCCATCGTGATTTCTTGTCTTCTGCTATCTGATTTCAAATCGTTTACTGATAATCAATAGTATTCAGCGACCATTTCTACGATTTTTCCAAAGTTTTGTGCAGATTTCGTATTCATCTCTGCTATTTTGCTATCTTCTACATTATCTTTTGCAATATATCACAAAGTCCTCAAGCAATCATAAACATCATCTTCAGTTATATCAGTTCACATCAAGTTTTTTCTCGTCAAAAGAGTATTCAATGCTCATTCAAGTTCCCTTACATTATTTGTGATGTTTTTAGCGATAATTTCCAATAAATCATAATCTATTCTTTCTCATTTTGATTCCAATTTTGATTGCAAGATAGCAATTCTTGTTTCGAAATCAGGAGCTTTCAAATCCACTACGATTCCCTTTCCAAATCTACTTTTTAATCTTGGTTCGATATTTATCAATTCTTTTGGAGGGCGGTCTCAACTCAAAATAATCTGTTTTTGCTTTGATTCAAAATCATTGAAGATGTTGTGAAATACTTCTTGTGTCTTGTCTTTTCCAGACAAAAATTGTACATCATCAAGCAAAAGAGCATCTACTTCATTAAATTTTGCCAATAATGATGGCAAATTATTTTTTTTCAAAGATTCAACTATTTCATCAATTAGTTTGCTTGTAGGCAGATAAACTACCACCTTGTTTGGATCATCAGCCATGATTTTGTTTCCAATAGCTTGCATCAAGTGTGTCTTTCCTAGCCCCACATTTCCATACAAAAATAGGGGATTGTAAGCAGTTCATGGGTGATCTGCGACAGCTTTTGCGGCAGAAAAAGCAAAATTATTGTTTGCTCCAGCAACAAATGTATCAAAAGTGAATTTTGGATCAAACAAGATTCCAAAGTATTCAGACAATTTATTTTTTATCTTTGGTTCGATAGTTTTTGCTTTTTTATCTTCTTTTAGATTCAATAATTTTTTCAAATCAGGTACTAAATCTCATCAGTTTGCAAATGGTGTATATATCGCAAAATCTACGTCAAATTGTGGATTATACACAGTCTTGATGGACTCTTTTATCTGTTTTCCCAAAAACTTTTTGATTTGAGCCATAGCGATTTCATTTGAAACTCATACAAAAACTTTTTGTTCATGTTCATCTATATTCACAATTCACACATTTTTCAAAAATGCAAAAATCTTTTTTGTGTCACATTGGGTAGCTAAATTCAAAACTGCTTGCTCCCAAATTCAGCGCAAAAAGTCCTTTTTCTCTTTATCATATCATTCTACGATATCAATCAACATTCAAACAAAGGTTTTAGATAAAAGTTCGACCATAGTCTATTTTTTCGCCATTTTTTTTCAACAAAAGATTTGTTATTTTATTTTTTTTAGATATTCAATTACTTTCACGAGTATCTCTTTGTAGTTTTTGTGAGATAACAAATTTATAGCGGATTCAAAATTGGCCCATTTGTAGCCATTTAATTCTTCTTCTTGTATTTTTACAGCTTTATTTTCTACTTTTCCTACCCAAAATGTCACAGTTTTTCAAATATCATCCATTCATGGTCTATGAAAAATATAGTTTGTATCAAATGTTTTTTCTCAAACAATATTTACATCTTTTATCCCAACTTCTTCAAAAAATTCCCTTTTTGCAGCTTGCAATCAGTCTTCTCATTTTTCAGGATGTCATTTTGGATATCACCGAAAAGATCAATTATCAGATTTTTGATTTATCAAAAGAAATTCACGTTCTCAATTTGAATTGTCGAAAAATGCTATGATTCAATAAGAATGTTCATTTCTCATGATATTGTTTTATGATATAAAAAATATTTCATTTTTTATATGATTTTTTTTTAATAATACAACAATTTTTTAATAAAACATTAGAGACGCACAAAAAATAATATTGACAAAATAATAAAAATTATTAAAATATACGAGAACGCGCACTAAAAACAATCAATTAAAACGCTAGAAAAATGAGTGATATCAAAGTGACAAAAGTTCAGGTCACCAAACTTCTTAATTTAGGTGACCACGTAATTCAGCCAGGGACTTTCATTTACATTGGGAATGATGGTTCCATTAAACTTGAGAGTGGGGAAGTTGTGTTTCCACCGCTTCAAACCATACTCAAGGAGTATACGGATTACGGAGTTAATTCCACAAACACTTAAAAAGGGAAAGCTCAGCTTTCCCTTCATTTGTATATAAAAATTAAAATTTTTATTCCTTCACCAACTCTTTAAACATTCTACCTCTCTCCTCGAAATTTTTGAAAAAAGTATAGCTGGATGCTGCTGGAGAGAGTAGGCAAACACTTCATTTTTTCGTCACTTGTTTGGCTATTTCTACTGCTTGTGGCAAATTTTCTACTTTGTATGTTTTCTTGGTTATTCTTGGCAAGAGGTCGTGTCCTGTCTTTGGCAAACAGATTACATTTTTTACATCGCTATTATTTACGAAATCAATTAATCCAGAGTAGTCAATTCATCTGTCCATTCATCACAAGATTAGAGTATTTACATTTGGAATACTTTTTAAACTGTTAATTGTTGAAGCCGGTATCGTAGCAATAGAGTCGTTGTAGTAAGTCACTCAGTCAAATGTCCCAACTAATTCCATCCTATGTTCCAATGGCTGAAATTCAGCTATCACTTTCTTTGCTTTTTCAAAGTCCAATTTCAAAATATCACATACAACAAAAATGTTCATGATATTTCTCAAATTATGTTCTCAGAGGAGATTTCTCTTTTCATTTACATTATAAATTTCTTTTCAATTCAATACTACAAAATCTCATTGAACAAAAATATCTTTTCAAATAATAATTCTTTGACCAGTATTTACCCCCCCTCTTAAGGATGAGGTCAAGGGTTCGGACCCTACTTGCTCGTTTAATTTCTTTGTAATGGAGACAGTTTTTATTACTTGCTCATCGACGATAGCAAAATCTCATTCGGTTTGGTATTTGAAAATATTGAGTTTTGATTCATAGTATTCTTCCAGACTATTGTAATGATCCAAATGTTCGGGATATAGATTTAACAAAATTGCAATATGTGGAGAAGTCTTGATATATTGTAATTGATGAGAAGAACATTCTATCACGAGAGTGCTGTCATCATCAAAATTTTCGATTTGTTCAAAGATAGGGACTCAGATATTTCATAGCAAAAATGTATTTTCTTTTTGATTTTTGATTACTTGATAAAGTAGAGTAGTGGTCGTGCTTTTCCCTTTTGTCCCGGTGATTGCTATCACATTTTGCTTATCTACTTCCAAAAGTAATTCCAATTGAGAAGTGACATTTAGTCATTCAGTATTCATTCATTTAAATGAAATTCCAGGAGTTTTGATTATTAAATCAAATTGTTTCAATCTTTCAACACTGATTTTCTCAATCAAGATTTCTGTATTTTCATCATTGATTTCTCAGATTTGATTTTCATCCAAAATTGTCAATTTCTTGTCTGGGAAATGTTTTCTGACAAAATTATAGCTTGTTTTTCATTCTCTACCAAATCAGAGAATCAAGATATTTTCGTATTTATTCAGTATATTTAAAACTTTTTCTATCATGGTTTGCATAAATTAATCATAATTATTTTTTCCATCTTTTCAATGTTGGGAAAAGCTTGGTGCAATATTCTTTCATTTCTTCATTTGTCATACCAGCTTGAGCTCAATATTGAGAGCACATATCTATATATTCTTCCATGCTTACATCATCAATAAATTTCCCATTTTTGTAGCAATAAATACAGTAATCGTGGTTTGCTGTACCATCGGCATTAGTCCCAAATTGTTCAGGATTTACAAGTGGCATCCCACAGCTTTGGCAAATTGTTTGTTCCATAAATTAAGATTAAAGCTAAAACTAGTAATACTATTATCCAATTTATCTTTAAATACAATTCAAATATTTCACTTCTTTTAATTTGAAAAATATTATTTTTTTGCTAATATGAAATTAAATTTATCATTAAGCAATCCAAAATGACAGATTTGGCAACCAAAAAAAGTATCATAATTTATTTTTCTAGAGCTGGTGAAAATTATGAAGTAGGGGATATAGATAAATGAAATACAGAAGTAATAGCTGAATATATCCAAGAATTTTCTTGAGCTGATTTGTTTAAAGTGGAGAGAAAAATTCCATATTCACAAAATTATCATGAATGCTGTGCTGAAGCTCAAGCAGAATATGATAACAATGAAAGACCAGAATTAGTAAATACTTTGGAAAGTATCGATGATTATGAAGTTGTCTATATCTGAGGTCCAATTTTCCGATGAAGATTGCCACAGCCAATGCTAACACAATTAGAAAAATTGAATTGGGAATGAAAAATAGTTAGACCATTTGTGACTCATGAATGATCCGGATTGGGTAAGGTTGCCGAGCAACTAAAAGGTATTTGTATATGAGCAAAAATATTGGATTGATTAGCTATCCGTGGTTCATCTGTTTATCAAGCAAAATCTACCGTGGAAAATTGGTATAAACTACCATTGCTTTAGTGATGATGGTGATGGGCTCCTGCTTTCATATGCTCTAAATCACAATTTTCATTTTCACAGTGTTCATCCGGTAACTCAATTTCTATCGTAGAATGACAAATATTATGCTCTTGTAATTCTTCTTTTACTTTATGCTTAATTTCTTCACTATATTTTTTTGCAATTACATGTAATGTAGCAAAATTATTGAATCAATCAATACTCCTTACATGTATATGATGGACATCTTCGACTCATTTTACTTTTAAAATGTGTTTTTTTATTTCATCGATATCTATTCAAGCTGGGGTCTTTTCCAAAAATATATCAATCACTTTTTTTAGATTTTTTATCGCATGATATAGTATAAATATAGCGACGCAAATAGAAAGTATTGGGTCTATTATACTAATATCTGTAAATTTCATCAAAATTGATCATATCAAAACAACAATCCATCCGAGTACATCTTCCAACATGTGTAGATTTACTGATTTTTGATTCAACGAATCTCAATCTCTGGTAACATAACTTGCAATCAGATTTACTACAACTCAAAATATTGCAAAAAGAATCATTCAATTATAGTTAATTTCTACTGGATTTATAATTCTATTAATTGATTCGTAAATTACGAAAGCCGAACCAAACAAAAGGATTGATGTTGTGATTACGCTTCAAATTACTGAATATCTGATATATCAATATGTGTGATCTTTATCTGGTCATTTCTTGCTTTTTTTCTCCAAAAAATATGAGATTCAGATACTGATAGCATCTCACAAATCATGGATTGCATCAGATAAGATAGCGATACTTCCAGTAAAAATTCATCCAAAAAATTCAAAAATCGAAAATGAAATATTCAAAAGAAATGCTATCAAAATATTTTTTTCAGTTTTCATAAAAGTATAGGTTTAAGAAATATTACACACATACTATTATTAAATTTTAGAGAAAATACAATTGATAATCTATTAATGTCTTTACAATCCAGATTTAGAATCATTAACTTTTTTTTTAATTAGAATGTTTTCCATATATAGATTGTAAACTTCTTTTATATTTGATTCTCGATTTACATATAAGTCTTTTTTTGCATTTTGTGAAACTTTATTATATAGCTCTTTATCTTCTATTATTTCAATTATTTTATTAGCATATTCTTCAGGGTTGGCTCATGATAAAAATCAATTTACATTATCTGTAATAGTCGCAGCTGTAGCCGCTCATTTTAAAAATATTCATGGTGTATCTTGGGATGCTGCTTCAATTTGTACTATTGATGAAGCATCATATAATGATGGGAAAAGAAATAAATCTGCTCTTGCATAGTAATAAGCTAATTCTTGCCTATCAGAGCATCTTCAGCAAAGAATTATATTGTCATTAAGTCCCATTTTTTTTACATATCTTTTTAGTTTTCATTCATCTTCTCAATTTCAGACATATAACATTTTAAATTTTAATCATGGCCTTTTCCCTTTTAGAATTTTAATAGCATCAGCAATAAATAGGATATTTTTTAATGTATTTATCCTTCAAACAAATAAAAAAACTTTTTCTCAATCTCAAATATTGTATTTTTTATTTATGAAATTTCTTGCAAACTTTATATCTGGTACTGGTTGCATTTCTGTAGCATTATTCATGACTCTTGGCTTTTTTTTGTAGTTGTAATCTTCATGAAAAATACGAGCAACTTCACTATTTACAGCTCGACATTCATCACAGAGTTCAAAAAAATTAACTATTAAATTTTCATTTATGAAATTTGATAAAAATTTTGATTTTATTTCCTTTTGTAAATCTTGCTTAAATTGACTATGCATAGTTGCTATACATGGGATATTGTGATTTTGTGCATATTGCAGTCACATCCTTCAAATTGTAAATGGTGAATGTACATGGACAATATCCAATTTATATTTTTCTAATTTATTTCTAAATGATATATCTAATTGTGGTATAGGAAGTGCATAGTCAAAAAACGGAATCTGTAATGATGCACATCTAACAACTTTATATGGAAATTTCGTATCATCATAGTCTTTTCAAATATAGCGAGGTGCAAAAATAATTACATTTGCATATTTTGATAATTCTATTCAATAATTATGTACGACAGAAACGACACCATCTATCATAGGATAGAAAGAATCGTTAAAAAGTCATATTGTAATTTTTTTGTCCATGAAAATATGAATTAATAAATAGTTAATATAAACCCATTTATTTATGTATTTTTATATTTCAATACATTTACACAAATTTTGTGTAAAATAATTTTAGTTTAATATCTAATCTTAGGCTTTTTAAAAATTTGTTTGAATATTTATAGCTTTATCTTAATATACATTTAAATCTTTTTATTATTAACCACATAACAATGACAATTTATGATTATGAAGCCAAACAAAGAGATTGAAATCAGATTTCTTTGAATTCTTTTAAATGAAAAGTCTTGATTATTGTGAATACAGCTACATGATGTTGATTTACCCCTCAATATGAATGACTAGAAAATCTGTATAAAAAATATCATGATAAATGATTGGAAATTTTAGATTTTCCTTGTGATCAATTTGGACATCAAGCACCATGAAATGATGATGAAATTCATCAATTTTGCACAATGAAATACAACACAACATTTGATCAATTTTCAAAAATTGAAGTCAATGGAGATAATGAACATCCACTATATACTTATTTGAAATCTCAACAGCCAAATGAAAAAGTTCAATGATTGAAAAATAAAGCAGCTATGGTTGCTATAAAAGCTATTAGCTCTACATGCAAAAAAGATTGAGATATTGTTTGGAATTTTACCAAATTCTTGGTTGATAAAGATTGAAATGTAATAAAAAGATATGACCCAACTTTCAAACCAGAAGATATGGAAAATGAGATTATAGCTTTGTTATGATAGATTTATTGTATAATTTATAATATTATGAAAAAATGGATTAAAATAATTATCATAGTATGTTTCTTAATATTATTAGGATGATTCATCTATAGAG
>JAEEGI010004770.1_pt1 | contig 31529 bp, 30 predicted proteins | sample 8958751 | NCBI WGS metagenome assembly JAEEGI01 (sample SAMN16246545, study PRJNA631951) | gut metagenome | biome: gut microbiome; feature: rumen; material: KS-attached | host: Bos | place: Iran: Karaj | collected 2018-10 | reverse complement strand
GCCGCGCCCATTTTGCGGCGCAGCTCTTCGTCGTCCATCAGCCGCTTCATCCCAGACGCCAGGGCGGCGACCTCGCCTTCGGGAATGAGCAGCCCGTCAACACCGTCGGTAAGCACGTCGCGCGGCCCGCATTTGCAGGCAAACGAGACGATGGGCAATCCGGCCGCCTGGGCTTCCAGCAGCGCCATGGGCAAGCCTTCGTAGCGGGAACTCATCACCAGGAAAGCCGCGTTGCGATATTCTTCAATGATTTCCGAAGAGGGGCCTGTAATGACATTAGCCGGAACGTCTTCCAGCGGATCGCCGCTTCCGGCGATCCGGAGCGTCCAACCTTGGGTGTCGATCATCTGCCACGCCTGCAGCAGCATATCAAACCCTTTCTGGTGGCAATATCGGCCGACGGCCAGGATGGTGTGGTTTTGCAGAGGAGCCGGCTCCGGCAGCGTGAATGTCCTGGGGTTGGGGATGACCCGCAGACCGGGGAGTTTCGGCCAATAGCCCTTGTCTTCTTCGGTCAGGACGACGAAGCGGTCATAGTGGCTCGCCAGCCGGGCGTCATCCCGGCTGCGGAGCCGGTCGATCCGGCTCCAGAGCCCGCCACGGCCGTATTGGAGACGCTTGAAGCGGGAAAAATGCACTTCCAGTACCTTCCGGCTGCCGTCGTGGATCTTCGGCAGCAGATTCACTTCATTACAGAACATCGAGACGGTAATGTCGGGCTTGATTTCCGCCAGTTTTTGGGCGAGGCGTCGGCGGTGCCGATACTGCTTGACCGGGTAGTGGACCAGTTTGTCAAGCAGCGAACCTCCGTTATTGCTCTCGTAGTTGATGCCCAGATCATATCGCCGGATGCGCGGATCCAGCGGAAAAGCCTCCGCCTGCCCCTGCTGGTCGGTGGTCAGAATGGTCAGTTCGTGGCCGTGGGAGACCAGCCAGTTCGCCTTGTCGGCCAGCACGCGTTCCATCCCGGCCGCACGGTAGAATCCGTTGATGCAGTAGACGATTTTCACGGAGTCTGTTGGGATTCAGTCGCAGGAACGCTCTCCTCCGGTATGTCTTGTAGCGCAGCTGCGCCGAGGAACATGCAGAAGAAGAGGAAAATGTCGGTCGAGACCTTGGCCCAGATGATCAATCCGACGCCGAGCGCCAGAATGAACATCCAGGTGTATTCCTTGAATTGTTCGGCACACACATAAGCCGCATAAACGAGAACGCCAATGATCCAGACAAGACCCAGGATGCCGAAATAGAAGAGGAAGCGAAGATACCCGATATCGGTACCCATATAAAAACCTTGGTCTGTGGCGTCACCGAGATAGTTGGGGTCATACCGGGAATTGGAGAAATATCCGTCACCGATAATCCAGGTATGTAAATGTTCCGGCCATACGACCATGGACTGCAGTTTGCTGGTGGAGTCTGTCTGCCATTCGCCGGTTTCCACCCAGTTGAAGAATCCTTCGAAGGCGAAACGCATCAGGTCCTGGACCTCTATAAAGGCATTATACAATACGACACAAACGCCGACGAGAAGCCCGATCATAGCAATGATGGCGAGCCATTTTCCGACGGTACCCTGTCTCCTGCCCGGAAGAATAAACGACGAGAACGGTATCCAGGCAAAAGCCAGGATATTGCCGATGAGCGTCGTACGGGCGATCATGTTTCCGACGACCGTGATAATGACGAACGACATCGTGTAGAACAACGTCATGCCGATCGATACCCGTTTGGGAGAAGATACGAGCATAAAAGCAATGGCGACCAGTACGGCGGCGAACCGGGAGCCTGCCACATCCAGAGAGGCGCCGATACCATAAATACGGCCGATGTCCTTCAACAGATCCTGTCCTTGCTGGACGTACCGGTCCACGAATTCCTGGAATGCCGGCACGAACTGAATGAGCATGGCGCTGACGCACTGGAACAGACAGACGCCGATCAGATAATGGACCACCAGCGGCACGTCGATCCGTCCGTGGACGGCCCGGATGATGTAACACACGGAAAAGGCACCGCTGAGCCAGATGACGGCCGAACGGATATAGGTGACATAAGTGTCATCGGGCGTCTGGTTGATGGTGATGGACACCAGGGACATAATCGACACCATACTACTGATCATCAGCAAGATCAGGAGTTGCCGCGGCATGAAGAACTCTTTTCTCCGAATCAGTTCGAACACCACGAACACGATACCGACGGCGGCAAGTATGTTCTTGGTGTTGGTGGGCAGGAACGTAAAGTCCACCGGGAAAAAGTAGAAACTGGCGATCAAGACAGTTATGAGGACTTTCAGAAGTTTAAACATCAGCGGTATCGGATTCCGTAATAAAGGTGATTGACAAGGAAACTATAAAGTCGCACCAGCGGGAACAACCCGGCGGCTGCCCATTGCTGCACTATGCGGGTGCGGCGCGGCTGATGCACGTTTTGCTTGATGAAAGGGTTCGCTTCCGGATACCACTGCTTCCACAACCGGTATTGGTCCCGGTCGTCGGAAAAGAGGAAAGGAAGCTTGAGGTTCAGTTTGAAAAAACTCAGATAACGCTCTTTGTCGGAGACATCCCAGGCCTGCAGCAGCGAGAACGTCCGGTCGGCATTGAACCGGATGTCATCGAGATGCCGTGGTGAGAGTGTGTTCGTAAAGGCGTTGCCATTGAGTTTCACGTAGTGATAGAGCGGTTGTGCTACGTGAGCACTGCGTGTGGCGTGTGTTGCCAGGGCGATCATCGTCATATCTTCGCCCATTCCATGCCCAGCCGGGAACAGCAGCCCGCTCTCCGTATACAGGGAGCGTTTTGCCAGTTTGTTCCACACATTGTATTTCATTAACCCGGCCAGAAACCCTTCTTTGATCATTCGTTCCGGGTCGGTGTACGAGGGGTTGGTCATCACGCGACGCGATGAGCCGAAATCGAGGTAAAAGCCGCAGTACACGAAATCGGCTTCTTGTTCTGTGGCGGCCTTGTACATCTCTTCCAGCATCGTAGGTTCCAGGTAATCGTCAGAGTCGCAGTGATAGATGAAATCTCCCTTGGCCTCGACAAGACCGGTGTTGCGTGCCGCAGGCAGGCCTTTGTTCTCCAGATGCGTGAGGATGCGGACATCCCTGTCGTATTCGGCGGCTACCCGTTCGATGATGGACCGGCTCTCGTCGGGAGAGGCATCATCCACGAAAATATACTCCACATCCGACAAGGTCTGCTCCAAAAGCGACCGCGTACACCGTTCGACAAACGGGGCGACCTTGAAAAAGGGGATGATGACGGAGACTTTCATAGGGTTTTAAACAACAAAGATACACCTATTTTCTGATACGTTGTTTGGTTCCAAGGAACAAGTGTACCCATATGTCCCTACGCGTCAAATCGTATTGTTCCCGGTTTTTCATCCAATAGCGGAAATCTTTCAGGCCATTGTCCCGGAAATCGTTCTGGATCATGGCCTCGTAACAGTTTTTGAAATACCAGTCAAAGTTTTGTTGGATGAAATGCCAGAACACTTTATCGGTCGGATCGGCGGGTTCTTTGCGGAGAAAAACCCGATACCAGGCTTTTCCGGATCGCCAGGCTTCCGCCTTTTCCTTGTATAAACGGTTGCCTCCGCTGATGGACAGGGTGCTGATCCGAAACTGAAAACCGAATCCCTGCATATTGACGATGCCTCCGTTTTCCGCTACGGCAAATATGGTCTGCTCATCGCTCCCCCAGGCATAAGGCATCCAGATGAAGCCGCCCATCGCTCTCAAGACATCGGTTCGGAACAGATAATCACCGATAAACGCCTTACGGGAGTGGCACCATCGGTGCCAGATCATGGAATACACGGACTCGGTCAGCGGCCGGGCTTCCTGAAGGCCGATGATTTCGGAGTGTTCGTTGATCAACTGCGTTCCGGCATGGAAAATATGCCGATCGGGGAAGTCTGCGATGAGCGATTGATATTTCTCAAGACAGTCGGGCAGCAATTTGTCGTCGTCACCGATGCACATGAAATATTTACCCGTGGCCAAATCCAGACACTTGTTCCAGTTATTGGTTACATTGTAGGCCCCGCATCCGGTTTCATTCTTCCTGTATATGATGCGCGGGTCAGTGAATCGATGGACTATCTCATCAAGATCTTCCGGGGAGTTGTCGTTGACGATGATCAGTTCATAATCCTCACAGGTCTGGTCCAATACGCTTTGAATGCATTCTTGCAGGAAAGTTTTTTTGAAAGCCGGAACGGCGATGCTGAATGTCGGGGCGCCCATTGTCAGGTTGATTAAAAATGTTTGTATCCTCGAAACCGATACTGCAGGGAGTTGATGATTTCAGAAAAGCGGGAGGGGAAATACTCGTGGATGCGCAAAGCGTTAATGACATAATCGGCCCCTTTGGCGTACAGTAACCAGCAGCATCTGTGCTGGCCGTCAAAAATAAGGTTATCATCCAGCAGAACGATATTCTTTTCTTGGGTGTCTCCGTCTTTCTCGAGACTGCGGATCAACGCATCAAACCTTTCCTGTGACATCTGATCACTTTTCCAGACGGTATGATTGTATTCGCAGTACGCTCGATAAGTGGCTGGATCTCGGGTTACCAGATATTTGTATGGCAACGTTTCTGCCAAGGAAACAAGGGTGTTTTCTTTGGGGAATAATTTCCTCTTGATGTCGCCGACGCGGATATCGACAAATTCCCAGCTTTTTATCAATCGCGGTTCTATGCATACGAATGCGAATTCGTCATCGATATGCACGCGCGGGTCTTGCAGCACTCGGGCACCATTATATTTACGCCACCACCAGGCATAGGGGCGGATGAACCAGCAGGAACGCCTGATTGCCAACACGGTCGGGCCGGTCATTCTCAACCCTTCCCATAATGGAGGAAAACAGATGATTCTTTCCATGCGATGCGCGAAAGAAAACCCTGTCGATTTGAACTTTTCAGCATCGATATCCAGTTTTTGGATGCTTTCCAATAGTTTCGCCCTGATGGCAAAACAAGTTCCGGCGATAAAACGGTAATCATTGGGAACGGGCAGCCCCAATTCAGTCAGCGCCTGTTCTACCATATGCCTTTTATGGACGGGGTCTTCTACGATCAGATTCCGGGCTGCAACCAAACCTATCCGTTTCCTTTCGTCCATCAGGCTGGCGATTGTCGTATGGACGGTAAAAGGGCCGATACAACCTTCGAATAGATTCAGAAACCACCCTCTTGTCCGGAAGTATTGGCCATACAGGAAAGTTTCCAACCGTTTCGTCCCTTTTGACTGCAGTTTGAAAACAATATCGTAGTCCGCCAGATCAACGGAATGCAATGCATTCAAAAACGGAAGCACATCCCAACCGACATTTTCACAGCGAATGATTCTGGCGTCTTTCTTAAACTGTTGAACCTGTGATAAAGTATCTTCCTCATAAAACCCCTCCATACAAGTAACGATCAAGGAGTAATTATAGGGTGACAAGTTTTTGAGGTATTCCCGGATTTCTACCCAGGAGGGCATATAAAACAGATGCAGAATCACCAGGATCCGGGTGTCCTTATGCCGTCGTACCAGCCGGAAGTGAACGATCCTGCCGCAGAATCGCAGCAGGGCCCGCCCGAAGCTGTGCGCATAATATTTCCCGGATGCGTCCATCGTGCCGGCTTACAACTTGAACAGATGCTTTTCTTCCAGATACGCTTCCTGCACTTGCGCCATGACCAGGTTCTCTTTCTTCGAGACCTTGGAATAGTAACCGCTTTGTCCAAGCACTGCCGTCACGAAATCCTTGATTTCATAGCGCAGGCCTTCTCCGGCGTACGGATAGAAGTATTTCTTGTTCTGGTTCTGATCTTCGTAGCGGATTTCGAAATAATCGGTCTTCCACCAGGGGGCGGGGACGTAGGCATAGCCTTTCGTGCCGGAAATGACCATATTGCCTTCCGACTTGGCGCCCAAACCCACTTGGAATGACGCTACGGCCGAATCATAGCGGAACACGGCTTTCGTGTAGATGTCCACGTCGTTCTTGATCTTGGAGTAGAAGTTGATGTTGCGGTAATCCGTGCCCAGCAGCTTGAAGATGGGCAGCAGCGGGAAACAGGCATTTTCGCTCATACTGCCGCCGAAGTAACGGCTGTCCATTTTTTGGGAACTTTCGTCGGTCAAGGTTGTGACCGAGGCACTGACCTCGACAATCTCCCCGATCATGCCCGATTTGAGCAGTGTGATCAGATGGCCGAATGCGGGGCAGTAGGCCGTTTTCAAAGCAACCATCAAAACCAGATTCTTGCTTTCCGCAATCCCGTAGAGTTCTTCGGCTTCAGAACGCTTGAACACGAACGGCGTTTCGCAGAGGACGTGTTTTCCGGCATTGAGCGCTGACTTGACGTATTCATAGTGCGTAAAGTGCGGAGAGGCGATATAAACCGCCGAACAATTCTGGTAGAGATCCTCAAGCGACTTGGCTGCGACGGGAATCTCAAATTGCTTGCAGAAATCGGCGCATTCTTCTTGATCGGGATTATAGGCGGCCGAGACAGGGATGCTGTTGACAAACTTCGACTCCGGAACAAAACGGCGGGCGATGCTGCCGGTACCGATGATGCCCAACGAAACCGTGGGTCGGTCCTGACGCAACTGTGTGCTGGAAATTCCTTCCGTGCGAGGCAGGTAGACAACCTGGCAGTATTCTTTGAGATAGTCGAAATAACCGGTCCAGTCCGATCCAATGGCGAAGATGTCTACGCCGTATTTCTGAATGTCGTCGATCTTTTGTCCTTTATACTCTTCGATGACGATCTGGTCGGCCAGCCCTGTGGCTTGCACAGCGGCAATACGGTCCATCACATTGTCGCAGGTATTCATCTTGCCCCGTTCCAAGTCGAAATTGTCGGTCGTCACGCCGACAATCAGCCAGTCGCCAAGTTCCTTGGCGCGCTTCAACAAGTTGTAGTGTCCCTGATGAAAGAGATCGAACGTTCCGTAAGTGATGACTTTTTTCATAGTGTCTGCTCAAATTCGTGGATGGCCGCCGCCAGCCGGTTGAGGTCTTCGTCGCTCTGCAGTCCCATGTGGGAAACCCGGTAGAAACCCGGAATGCCGCCGGGCATGATGTAGGTGTCGTATTTGTCGATCAGGCCTTTGAAAATGACCCGTTCGGCGGTGTCATTCGTCTGGAAGCCCGTGATGGCATAGGAAGGGTTTTCGGCTGGGACATCCCACCCATATCTTTGGCAAAGCGTCCGGAAATGAAGCGCCCGGTGGCGGACATCGGCGATGTTCTTGTTTTCTCCGCCTTCTTCGACCAGCTGTTTGAGCCGGGCGTGGAGTTGCAGGAAAAGGATGGTGGCCGGGCTGAATGGCGTCTGGCCGCGTTTCAGATTCAAGAAATTGTCTTCAAAATCCCAATAGTAACCTTTGTGGTTGAAAGCGTAACCGTCGAGCTTCGGGCTGAAGAACAAAATGGAAAGTCCCGGCGGGATGTTGAGGCCTTTCTGGGTGCTGGTGATGCAGATGTCGATGTCCAGGGCCCCCATGTTCAAAGGTTCGGCCAGGAAGGTGCTGATGACGTCGACCACCAGCGAAACACCGTAGCGGTGGCAGATGGCGCTGATTTTCTCCAGATCGAACAGTTGGCCGGAGGATGTTTCGTGATGCTGGCAAAGGAAGACATCGGGTTTTTCCGAGGCAACTGTCTGCTCGAGCAACGCGTAGTCAATATCCTTCGCAAAAGGCACTTTGAAATCGAAGACGGGAAGGCCGTAGTATTCGCACAATTGGAACCACCGGTGGCCGAAAGATCCTCCGTCAATCACGAACGCTTTCTTCTTGGTGGAAACGTAATTCTCCACGACGGCGCTCATGGCGCCCGTGCCGGAACCTGTATAAATGATGGTTCGTCCGCCAGGGCAGTGAATCAAGTCGAGAAGCATTCGCTCCGACTCCTTATTGATTTGCGAAAACGCGTCGGTCCGCATATAAATGAACGGCTCGGCGCCGATGGCGGCGATTTTGGGGTCGATGTTGCCGGGGAAAACGTAGGAGTTCATGATTCTTTCCAATAAAAATGATCGTGTCCGTGCCGTGATACGCGCTGGTCTTCAGGAGGCAGTTGCATATAGTCGCCGTATCGGCGTCTCAGCACGTTGTCGTAACCTTTTAAGATGTAGAAGCGGTGTCCGTCAAAGTCGGTTTCCATCACTTCGTCGAATTCTTCCACCAGGTGATAGTTGTTGTCCTTGACATTGATGCAGCAGAAATCCGACCAGCGGGACGTTTCGCCGAAAGCAAATTCTTTGGCTTCTTTTCGAAGATGATCGTTGATTTCCCGGAGCTTTTTCCTCAGCGGACAGAAAAGCTTCAGTGTCGTGAGGATGCAGAAATCTTTCAGGTTCGGAGCTCTGAATACATTCTCCATGGGGCCCAAAGCATTCCTGTACCGGAGCTGGAGATACCAGCAACGCTGGAGTCTCGTCATTTTTTCGATAAACAGGTCGTGGTCGTTGTTTGCGCCGTCCATAGGAAACACGTCGATCCAGAGACCTCCGTCGTAGTTCTTGGCAAAGGGCAGCTGCGTTTTCGCGCAAGTCCGCTGATACTCATAGACGCGTCCGAAATTCAAATAATAATCGGAGTCCGACTCGCAGATAAATTTATACTTGTCGGAGCGATAAGATTTGCAGAATTGCTCATAGTCCTGTCGCGGCATGAAAATGTCGATGTCATCATCCCAGGGGATGAATCCCTTGTGCCGGATGGCGCCGATCAGGGAGCCGTAGGCCAGCGAATACTTGATTCCGTTCCGCTTGCAGAACTGATGGACATCTTCGAGGATGTCCAGGCTCATCTGCTGAATCTCTTGGGTGGTCAGTTCTTTCATGACAAAGCATTCAATACGGCCAGTGTGCGCCGAATACCTTCCTCAAGGGATACCGACAGATTCCAACCGAGCGATTTCAATTTGTCTCCGTTCAGCCTGGCCTTCGTTGCCTTGCTGAAGCCCATGGCTTCGGTTGCATTCGGCAAGTCAAAGATAACCTGCGTGCCGGCTGCCTTTGCAATCAGGGCGGCCAAGTCTTTCAACTGGATGTCGCACGCTGCGTCGGCCACATTGTAGGCGGCGCCGTTTTCCCCTTTCAGTAGAACGGCCAGCAGTCCGGTGACGGCATCGGCGGCATAGGTGTAGGAAAAGAATTGCGTTCCGGCGCTTTTCAGAACGATGTTTTCTTTGTTGAGGCCGTTTTTCAGGAATTGGGTGAGCGCTTTGGTGTCGGACAGTTGGAGCGTCGGCCCGAAGGAGCGCGTCAGGCGGGCGATGGCCACGTCCATTTCTTTTTGCTTTTTGTAGGCCTGGCAAAGTGCTTCACCGCAACGCTTGCTTTCCGGATAGCCGGCGCGAAGGGTATTGCAGTCGATATAGCCGCAGTACGATTCATCGAAGAACTCGGTGTCACCCCGGTTTTCGCCATAGATTTCATTGGAAGAAGCGAAAAGGAAACGCTTGGCTTTGCAGCGGTCGGCGAGATCCAGCATATTCTGCGTTCCGATGATGTTGGCCGTAATCGTTCCGATGGGATCGGTTGCGTAAGCGACGGGGTGAGTGTTGCTCGCCATATGCAGGATATAGTCGGCCTTGGCCTCGGCCGGCATCGTCTCCGCCTTGTTTATGTCACATTCCACAAACTGAAAGAAAGGGGAATCCCAGCAGTGGGCGAACCGACGTTTGGCTTTGGCTTCGTTTCTGCCCAGTGCGATGACCGTGCAGTTCAACCTTTCCGTTTCATTCTTGAGATGGATCGTATCGACAAGCAGGCTGCCGATCATCCCGGTAGCGCCCGAGAGAAGGAGGGATGATCCTTTCAACATCTCCCACGGAATCGGGAATGAAGAGATCAGCTGGAGGTCTTCCTGGTAAAGGGGATGCACGTAAAGGCTCATTTCAGATAGTCGTTTTTCTTGTCCATGGCCAGATAGGCCTTGAACAGCTCCATATCGTCTTTTGTGGTAAGTTTGATGTTCTTGTCGCTGCCGGCGGCAAAATAGAGCCGTTCGCCCAGTTCGACCATCATCGTATTCGTATAGGAAGATCCATAAATGCCGATTTCTTCCTCGAAGGCTTTGTGGTAGGCCCAATCCAGCTTTCCGAACTTGTACGCCTGCGGAGTGGAAACGCGGCGGAGCGTTTCGCGGGGGATGTATCTCGTGGTGGAAATTTCGTCATCGACCACGAAGATCTGCTCGTTGTAAGGCATGGAGGTGACGGCATTTCCGTATTGGTTGCATTTGACAATGACATCGGTCAGCACACCCGGTTCCACCAGCGGACGGATTCCGTCGTGAATGATGACGACGTCGTCGTTCGCGCATTTCCCTTCCAGGTTGTATACACCGTTCCGGATGGATTCCTGACCGGTCTTGCCGCCTGAAACGATCCACTTGAGTTTGTCGATGCCGAACTGGCGGGCATAGGCCCACAGCACTTCGTGCCAGCCGTCCAGGCATACCACCTCGATGGCGTCAATGCCGGGATGCTTTTGGAACCCTTCCAGCGTATAGATGAGGACGGGCTTGTCGTGGACATTCAGAAACTGTTTTGGGATGTCTTGTCCCATGCGGGAGCCGGATCCGCCGGCGATGATGATGGCGATAGTCATATGCGATGAGGATTATATTCAGTTGTTTGGAATGATTATGCAAATAGCTTGGCGTCAAGTCTGTCGGTGACTTTGGTGAAAACCCAGGCAAGGAGGAGGGAACTGACGAGAATGATTCCTGTAAACAGCAAAGACTTGTTTACCAATGCCGTATTGCTGAGGGCAATCATCGGAATGCGCTGTAGGATGTAAATGGGGAAGCAGTGCTTTCCCAGCCATTGCAGGATTGCGTTGTCGATTCTGACAAAGGAGATGACTGCCGTCAAAGCAAGGATAAACAGAATGCTGCAGATGCCATAAGGGTCGATGCCCAGGAAATGCCGCCATAACAGGAATACCAATAGCGATAAAACCGATAACATGACCCAGGGCCGGTGAGAAAGCGGCGTCACTTTTTCTTTCAACAAAGAGAACCACATCCCTGCAGGGAACACGAGCAGCGTGTCATACCACCAATGCTCCTCCGCCTTGACAGGATACAAAACCAGCCAGAGCCCGACCGTAAGTAAGCTGACCAGGATGGCAACAAACGATTCGGATTTGCAGAACAACAGCATTACGCCATAGGTCATAAGATAGAGCGACAGAATGGTAAAGACAAACCAGGCGGAATTGCCGATATCTTCCCAGGCAATCCAGCAGAGGACATACTGCTTTGTCTCGAAGCGGTTTCCGAGGATGGACTGAAGAATCAGGAACAGGAGAACGGCCAGGATGAAATGAAACCAGGTTTTCAGGATCCGTTTTTTGAAGAATCCGTTGACGTAGTCCGTTTTGTGTCGGATGGATTCCATAATGCCATACCCGGAATAAAAAAAGTAGGGCGCGACCATCAGTTGCCCGAGGTACCTCATCGACCAGCCGAAAGCCCGGTCCGGGATGCTGAAACTAAGATCGAGATAACTCTTGGTATGCGAGAAAAGGATGATAATGGCAAAGATACCCTTGATGGCCGTCGTCGTGGAGACGGACAGGGCGTCCTGCCGAAATGGAGTGACCTTCATCCCGAAACAACAAACCGCCAAGAGCAATAAAAGGTATATAGCCATTTATCCGAACAAGTTTTTGGTTAAAGACCGGCAGACATTCGAAGCGAACGATGATGAATTGTCGGGGAGCAGATACTGTTTGCGGAAAGCTTCCCGATCCGCCTTTTTAGGATCTTTTCCGCCCAACACGGTATCAAGAAGGAAGGCGCGGATATCATCGTTGTTCCCTGCATGATAATGAAGATCCATACAGATCGAGCCAAACGTATCAAGACTCCGGTAAATGGCATTGAAATCTGAAGCCACGAATAAAACGGGCTTGGCCGTGTACAGATACTCGGCCGTAAAGGATCCGCAGTCGTGAATCATCGCGTCGGATGTGCATAACAGGTCTACATAAGCGCCTGTTTCCAACTGCGTAGTGTCTCCGTTTGCCCATAAGGCATAGTATGCGTCCGTCCGCTCTTTCCCCCAATCAGGATGCCGGTAGAGTTCAGAAAGCAGTCGTGGATGGGGTTTGAAGACGAACGTCAGCTCGTTTTTGAACTGTTGTGCGAAATCCCACATCAACTGATGGATTTCCAGAAAACTGGCCCGATGGAGATGCCCGTCATCAACGATGGAAAAATGGGGTGCCCAAACGACCCGTTTGGCTCCTGCGTTTTTCCACGGATATTCGTGAGTCGGCTTCGAGAAAGCGGAGGCGTTGGCATCCCCGACAATCTCCATGTTCCTGGCGCGGTTGAAAGAATGCTCCCGGGCATATTGCAAATGAAGGGGAGTGGGGAAATAGAGCTTCCAGGCAATGTTCATCAAGCGGGAATTGTACATCCATTCCCCCGAGACGGTCGGAAGCCCGTAAGGAACATAAGCGAACAACCGGTCAAAATTCTTCTCACAATCCAATTCGTTCAGGAACAGCGTTTCGTAGAACTGGGGATAGAAGATGATATCGGGCTGAAAACGTTCGATCAGGTCATCATCGTTCCCTGAGCCGCTCTTGTCGATATAATCCAGGCCGTTCTTTCGGCAATGCTCGATAATCTGTTTGACACAAAGGTCCTTTTGCTCGGAAGAGAAGGTCGAGAACGGGCAAACGATCAATTGAACATCGAATCGCTCCTCTTTCTTCAGCATTTGATAGACTTCCTCCAGCCGCCACATCGCCAGCTGGGAAATGATAAAGAAGACGCGGGCCCGGCCTTTTTTCCGGATTTGCCGCAGCCTTCTGCGCTGCGCTTTCCGGATAGAAAGCCAATTCCAGTTCCTGACAAGGACGAAATAACCGTAACTTGCCGGGAACGTGCGTGTAATGATATCTTTAATCTTTCCCAAAATGTCGGCTGAGAAGCGTAATGAAAGAAATGAGTTTCTTTAGAAAGGTATGAACGTGGGGATGCTTGCCGCTCAGATAGCGCATATTGTTGACCGTCGGCAGGCTCCGCAAAAATTGATAGTTTTGAAGTGTATCCTGAACGCGGGGTGGAAACAGTTCATTCAGAACTTGTTTTCGTTCAGCCAGGTGAAGTTCTTGGTATTGGTCGGAAAGACTGATTCCAGTCACATCTTGTTTGGCGATGCGAAGATTCAGGGTTTCGAAACTGCATTGGCGGATAACAATGGCTTCCAGCCAGAACTTCCAGTCCGAGACGATCCGAAGGCTTTCGTCATACTTGATTTTATCGAAAAGACTCTTTCGGATGAACGTCGCCTGATGGTTAATCGTTCTATTGAAAAGTTGCATCAAGATGTCGTCGTCATACTGTCGCAGGAGTTCTTCGTTGTCCATTCTGACCAACTGGCCGGAAACGATGTCACTATGAAGCCCGATGGAATGGACGCGTTCCAGGACCTTGTCGTCAAAAAACACATCGCCTGAGTTCAGAAATAGCAAGTATTCGCCCGTCGCTTTCGCCGCCCCTTTATTCATTGCGCTGTAGATTCCTGCGTCAGGTTCAGAACACCAGTATGAAATCCTTGACGTATTCTCTTCAATCAATTCCCGGCTGCCATCCACACTCCCCCCGTCGATGATGATCCACTCGAATTCCTTCCACGTTTGGGAAAGAACGGAATTTTTGGTCTTTTGGAGCCCATCCCGGTCGTTGAGGCATATCGTGATGACGGAAAATTCCACGAGGAAGTCAGTTTATTTGTCGGGCCGGACATCCCGGGCAAGTTGCCATTTTTCGCGCAGGATCCTTCCATAAGCGAGCCATCTCATCTTCTGCGCCAACTCCCACTTTCCGGAACAGGCCATCAGAACAAGGCGCTTGTAGCTGGACAGGGGAGCGTATTCTTGAATCCCTTCCCGGAATCCGGCAAAACGGCTTTCGAATTCTTGGCGCGTATAGATCCCGTTCCAGAATCCGGTGAAACCGTGTTTGAGCAGCAACCAGTAGTAGGTTTTCCCGAATAGCCGCAGATCCAGATACTTTCCCATTTCCTCCCAAAGGCAGAGCTGGGCGTCCAGCTTCTTTTTCCGATCCAGTTTCATCAACGAATTCGGATTGACGACCGTGTCGTAGTAAAGCAATGCTTCAGGAATATATCCAATCTTTAACCGTTTGCCGGAATTCAGGCTTTTCCCCAGGATTTCGACCAGGAGGAGTTTGTCTTCGCCGTAATGGATTGCGTCCTTGAAGCGAACGCCGTATTGTTCGAGAAGCGCCCTCCGTACGATGCGGTTGCAGATCGATCCGAAAAGGCGGTCGATCAGCCCGTCCAAAAAGACCTCGTGCGTGAAAGATGGAATGGGGTGGCCTTCAACCCGGGTGCCGCCTTGTTCCAGACGGAGGATGTCGCAGCAGACGATGTCGTCGTTCTCTTCCTTTGCCTTTTCAAACAGTTTCCGGTAGATGGTCTTGTCTACATAGTCGTCGGAATCCAGAAAGACAAAATACTCGCCGGTCGCCTGATCGAGCCCTTTTTGTTTGGTCGCCGCAACGCCCTCGTTTTCCTTGTGGACGACTTTGATCCGGGAGTCCGAGGAGGCGTATCGGTCGCAGATGGCGCCGCTGGCGTCTTGGCTGCCATCGTCGACCAGGATGATCTCAATATCCTTGAGTTCCTGCCCGACAAGGCTGTCCAGACAACGGACCAACGTCTTTTCTGCGTTATATACCGCAACGATGACGGATACGGCTGCTTGCATTTATTTCCAAAAGGCTTTCGATCCGTGATACGATACCTGCTTTTCCGGCGGCGGCGGAGTCATATAGTCGCCGAACATCAGGGTCAGGCATTTGTCATAGTCGACCGGGGCGAGGAACTCGCGCCCTTCGAACGGAAGGGAGACAGCCTCCGCAAAAATCTTCTTGTCGAAGAACTGGGCTGTCAGGTCCGTATAGTCGCAGACATGGCCGCAGTCCGCAAAGGCGTTTTTCTTCATGATCCGGTCTTCCCACAGAAGCAGTTTTTTCAGGGACAGGAAAGGATGCATGATCCGTCCGGCCAGGATGCTCAGGTTCTTTTTCCAGCCGGCTTTCCGGGAGAAAGAAAGTTTTCGGGTGAAGCGCTGGTTGGCGACCAGATGGCGGACGAGGGCGACGCGTTTGAGCGTCTGCTTCCAGGTTTTCTCATCCGGCGCGCCGTCGAGCGGGAACACATCTACGAATATGCCCCAGTTCCCGTCGCCTCCCTCTTCGACTAGCCGGGTGCGGGTGTCGTGAACCTTGGCGAAGTCCAGGGGATAACCCGGGTAATTGCCGGCCCAGATGGCCGCAAAGTGGTCGCTTTTGTATTCTTTCAGGAAGCGGTCGTAGTCGGGGCGGGGGAGCCAGATGTCGATATCGTCGTCCCAGGGAATGAAGCCCTTGTGCCGAACGGCGCCCAGCAGCGTACCGAACGCCATGAAGTAACGCAGGTTGTGGGATTCGCAGAAGTCGTGGATATCGGCCAGGATATCCACCATCATTCCTTTGATTTCGGTTTGCGGGATAGGATTACTCATTGGATTTCCGGTCGAGGGGATAACGTAAAACCATTTTGATCCGTTTGATCAGCGGAAGCTTCAGGAGCAGTTTTCGACGGCCGTCCCAGAAGTCGTGACAGAACCGCTCGTCGAAAAAGATGGATCTCCGGTAGTATTCCCACCAGATGTCCATATTCATGCAGGCTTCTTTCCAGGGCTTGGCGCCGTTGTAGTGGACGATGCCGGAACGGAGTGCGTGGTCGAGTTCCTCAGGCCCATAGATGGATTCCATCTCTTTGCGCCGGTTGACGATCAGCGAATAGAGGTAGTTTGACATACAGTAGGACGGCCCTAACGGATAGAATCGTTTGTTGCAGGCAATATTCATGATGTCCATGTCCTGCTGCTCATATTCGTTCTTCCCCAGTTTCCGGAAATCGGCCGTTTTGTTGTCCTGCAGAATCTGTTTCGCGTTGATGACAAGATTGCCGGAATAATAGTAGCCGTTGCGGTAGTCGAGTTTCAGGGCGTCGGCCACATACTTTTGCACGTCGGGCCGCAGCCGGGAGCAATTGTCGACGGCCGCGAAATAACAGTCGCCCAGATCCAGCTGATAATACCGGCTCAGGTCTTCCCGGAAAATGACATCCACATCGGAATAAAGGAACTTGTCATATTCGGGAATCAGTTCCGGGGAAATCAAGCGGTAGTACGCCGTCTCGGGGATGCCGCGGATTTCATAACCGCCTTCGAACTCGCCGACCACCTTGCGGAACGTGATCCGGCAGTTTCCGAAGACTTCCGGCAGTTTGTTCAGCAGGCTGCGAGAGAAATCACAGGCGGGCCCGTGGAGGATGAAGATGTCGTAAAACGTGCTCTCGTCGGCATGCTCCAACAGGGACGTCAGGCAGACGCCCGCCGGCATTTCCAACGATTGGTCAAAAGTGAAGAGAATGGGAACGCGCGTCATGTCAGTCTTCGATATAAACATCATACTGGTGGAGGCTGACTCTTCCTTCCAGCGGCGGGGGCGTCATATAATCTCCATATTTCGTCGTCAGCAGGCGGTCGAACTCCCGGACTGCACAATAAGTTTTGTCTTCGAACGGCAAAAGGATGTAATCCGCATAGACGGAGGAATCGGTCAGGAAAGAATCACAGCCTTCCATCAGCACCCCAGCATACGGCATGGTTGCCGGATCACACGCGGCGAGCCGGTCGATTTTTTCTTTCAGGTGCAAGACGGAATGCGGATAGAAATAAAGGCAGCGTTTGGCCAGATACTTCAGGAACCAGGTGGCTTTTTGCCGGTTGACGACTTTGTATCGGGGACAGATTTTGGCCAGGAGGCTGATCTTCCGGTCGATCAGGGCGCGATGGGTTTCGTCGGCCGGGCAGCCGTCGACGGGAAAGATGTCGATATTCACGCCCCATTGGTCCCGCCCCAGCTTCTTGTCGACCATCCGGGTCCCTTTGCGGCAGACTTTGGAAAACATCTCGACGCAGCTGTCGATTTCTTTCAAGACGGCCACTTCATTCTTCGGAGAGGAATACTCCTTGAGGAAGCGTTCGTAGTCGGGACGGGGCATCATCAGATCGATATCGTCGTCCCAAGGGATGTACCCCTTGTGCCGGACGGCTCCGAGCAGGGTGCCGTACGTCAGGGAATAACGGATTCCGGCCGTCTGGCAAAAACGGTGGACATCGTCCAGAATTTCCATCTGGAGCGATCTCAGTTCAGCATTGTCGATCAGTCTCATTTAGTTCTTGGTTCCGGGGATGAGTTCCAGGATATCTTTGACGGACATACAGTATTGTTCGGAAGCTTCCTTGGCCCTTTCGTGTTGGAGGATGCTTTTCGCGCAATTGACCATGGCCGGATAGGCGCTTCGAAGCAGATGGTTGGCGTAGATGACGATATTGACGCCCCATTCCGCAAGCTCCTTTTCGGTGAACTGGCTATAGGTGGTAGGGACGGCAACAATGGGCGTTGTTGCGTCCGTCGCGCGGAACTGCTCGCAAAAAGCCTTGATGTCCTGCCCGTCCTTGTTTTTCGAATGGATCATGATTCCGTCGGCGCCAGCCGCAACATAGGCATGCGCGCGTTCCAGGGCGTCAGCCACAGGTTTCCCGGCAATCAGGGACTCGATGCGCGCAATCACCATGAAGTCGCGGGTAACCTGCGCTTCCTTTCCTGCCCGGATTTTGGCGCAGAATCCTTCGATGCTGTCCTGGTTCTGCACCGCGGCGGTTCCGAACAGGGAGTTTTGTTTCAGCCCGACTTTGTCTTCAATGATGACGGCGGAGATGCCCAGGCGCTCCAACGTCTTGACCGTAAAACGGAAATGCTCGATTTTTCCGCCGGTGTCCCCGTCAAAGATCACGGGTTTGGTCGTGACTTCCAGGGTGTCGTTCAGATCGTGTAGCCGGGTCGTCAGGTCGACGGCTTCGATGTCCGGCTTTCCTTTCGAAACAGAGTCCGTCAGGGAAGACGCCCACATACCGTCGAATTCCTTATGTACGCTGCCCTCTTCGACGGAAATGTGCTCCGCGATCAGGCCGGTAAGGCCATTGTGCGATTCGATGATGCGGACGACGGGTTTGGCGGAGATCAGCCGGCGAAGCGACTTCATCCGGGCTTCCGGCGTCGTGCCCAGCGACTTCAGTTCCTTGTCCAGGCCGGAGGAAGTGATTCCCTGCGTGTAGGGAATTTCAATCACTTCTCCGCCGATCTGTTTCATGACTTCGAAGACTTCCTTCCGGAGCCATTTATCGGGGCCTTCCACCCAGTCGTCGCCGTGAATGATATAGTCGGGCCGGTATTTCAGCAGGTTGGGGACATAACTCCACTCTTCCTGCGGGACGACCTCACTCACGCCATTGATATGCTCGACCACCATTTTCCGCTGTTCATAGGTCAGATACGGAATCCTTTTATGGGTGGCGATGGCTCTGTCCGTAAACAGTCCGATCATCAGGTCGCCGTGCTTGGCGCCCTCATTGATGATGTTGATCAGACCGGGGTGCATGATGTCGGCGATCATGCCGAGATATACCTTTTTTGCCATATATAGTTCAGTCTAAATAAGGGACGATAATCTTTTCTGCGTAATTCAAATCCTGTTCGTCGTCAATTTCATACCAGTGCGTACCGGTGGAATTCAGTACGTACATAGGAATGAGCGCCTGTGACATATGGAGCAGTTCATACTCATAGCCCAATTTCGGAGAAGCATCGGCTTTCGCCGCATAGTCACGGCACATCCTCTTATAAAACGCGGAGGACAGTTTGTGGATGCCGACCAGTTCTCCCTGCGCATCGATGGCCGTCCGGTCGGTCGAACAGTTGACCAGCCGTCCATCCGCATCATGCGCCACGTAGTATTGGTCTTGAAATTTCGTGACCGGAGTGATGAGCATAATGTCGGGATGCGGATCCTCGAGGAGTCCCGTAATCGCGGTTTTATTGTAAATGATGTCGGATTCCAGCAGCAGGAAGTCATCGTTGCCGATGACATTCCGGCAATTGAACAGCGTATACATACTGTTGGTTTCCGCATAGCGGGGGCTGAATTCGCATTCGATGCCGGGATACCGGTCGCCCAGCGCTTCGTATGCCTCTTTTCCGAAACCGGTTCCAATGATGATGCGGGTAATGCCGCACGCAATAAGCGTTTCAATGGAACGGATGACCATGGGTTTCCCCCCGACAGGAATAAAACCTTTCGGAATCTTTTCGGTTCTTTTTCCGAAACGGGTGCCTAAGCCGGCAGCCAGAATAACGGCGGTTGTTACCATAGTCAATTGTGCCGGATTCCGAAATGGTCGAGCGCTTCCGTAAAAACGGTGAAGAAGGCCTCGATATCTTCCGGGTAAATCTTCCCCAGTGAGCAGAGCCGGAAAGTGTCGGTCGTGGAAATCTTGCCGGGGTAGATGGTAAAGCCCCGCTCGTAACAGTAATCGTGGACTTTCTCGAAATTCCAGTTCGAGTCGTCCGGATATTTCACGGAGACGACCAGCCCCGATTCGATTTCACGGGGGAGGGCCGTTTCCCATCCGAGCTTGTCGATTCCCCGGTGGATGGCTTCGTAGACGGCGCGATGCCGGGCAAATTTCTTTTCTTCGCCTTCCGCAAAGTATTCTTTCAGCGCCTGGATGGTCGCATAGATCGTTTGCACGGGCGGCGTGAAGTGCATTTCACCCGTTTTCTCGAAATAAGCATACTGGAGATAGAGGTTGCAGTAGTAAGACCGCTTCGGATAGTTTTTGGACTGTTCGATGATGTCTTTCCGGCCGATGATGAAAGAAAGTCCCGACATCGCCATCAGCCCTTTCTGGGCGGAAGCCATGCAGAAATCCACATGGTCCCGTTCGATGTCGAACGGGATCATCCCCAGCGAGGAAGTCGTATCGGAAATAAAGATCGCGCCATATTTGTGTGCCAGGGCGCCGATCTCCCGGATGGGGTTCAACAGGCCCGTGCCGGTCTCGTGGTGGGCGCAATAAACGACCGCTACGTCCGGGTTCGCTTTCAGGGTTTCTTCGATCCGGTTCAAATCCGGCTGTTCGAAGACAGAACTCTTCAGATCGATGTGCGGCAGTCCGTAGTATTGGCAGACTTCGACGGCGCGGGAGTTATAGGCGCCGTTGTCGACGACCAGGATCTTTTTGCCTTCCGGCAGCAGGGAATTCACACAGATGTCGATATTGATGGTGCCGGATCCGCAGAACAGCACAGCGGTATAACGGGCCGGATCGGCATGGGCGACTTTCAGCAAATCTTCCCGAAGCGATTTCATTTTGCCGGCGAATTCCTTTTCCCGGGGGCAGATGTCTGGGACGACTTGCGCCATCTTGACCGTGTCCGTGGTTGTCGCAGGACCGGGATTGAGCAATACGTTGCGTTGGATGGAATGCATACTATCGGTTTTGAAGCAAGTTCATCAGATCTTGTTTATTCTGGACGGGTGTCGTCGTCGGACGTCCCAAATCTTTCCGGGCGCCTTTCGCGACTTGGATTTCCAGAAGAAGCGGGGCTTCAAGCGTGTCCAGCCGATACAAGGCTTTTTCCAGTTCGTCTTCCGTTTGAACCGAAAGGGCGGTCCGATAGCCGCAGGCCTTGGCGATGGCGGGGAAATCGATGGCCGAACCCACGGTCGGTTGTCCGCCTACGGAGTCGTGCGCGCTGTTGTTGAAGACAATGTGATAAAAATTCGATGCGGCATTGGTGCCGGTAATCGCCCAGGATCCCAGGTGCATCAGCGAAGCGCCGTCACCGTCGAAACAGAAGACGCGCCGCTCCGGCTTGCAGAGGGAAATGCCCAGCGCAATTTGGCTGGCATGTCCCATCGATCCGACGGTCAGGAAGTCGTGTGCGTGCCCTTCCCGGCGCTGTTCCCGGAACTCGAACAGTTCGCGGGAGATCATGCCCGTGGTGGAAACGATCACGTCGTCCTTGCCCAACCGGCCGGTCAGCAGTTGCAGGGCCCGTTCTCGGGGCAACGTCCAACCGGAAGACACGTTTTTCTCCAACTTATAGGGTTCGAAGGTGTCTTTTCTGACAACCAGCGCGAAGGGTTCCTGGTTCGTACGCAGATCTGCAATCACGCGGTCCATCTGCGGACCCAGGGCAGCTGGCTCTTCGGCCAGCACTTCGTGCCGGATCTGCATGGCGTCCAGCAGCGGGAGGGTGATTTTTCCCTGTTTGACGTGCTGCGGTTCATCGTGCCGTCCCGGTTCGCCGCGCCAGCCGATGATCAGCAGGACTGGCATATGATAGACATCTCTGTCCATCAGGGAGATTAACGGATTCGCGGCATTTCCCATACCGGAATTCTGCATATATACGACAGGAATCTTCCCCGTAGCCAGGTGGTAACCGGCCGCCAGGCCGATTGCACCCCCTTCATTGGCGGCTATGATATGATGCCGATCGTCGCTGTGGTCCGTAACATAGGCGCAGAACGACTTCAGCATGGAATCGGGGACTCCGACATAGAACGATATTCCCAGCGAGGAAAGTGTGTCATAAAAGAGAGCGGGTGCTAGCATGCTTTATTGATTCTGGAACAAAAAGGGAAGCTTGTTTCGGACGATTTTGAAAATGAAAGCTCTTTCCGACTCGCTGCAACCCAGGTACAGGATGGCGGGAATCGTGCACAGGACGCAGAGCGTACCGACGATGAGGAATCTCCACCACCCGTAGGGCAACAGCAGAACCGCCACGAGGGGAACGACGGAAGAGCACGCAATCACTTTCAAAATGGGATAGTAGATATCTTTCATCAGTTCGGCGTAGGTGAAATGCAAGGTCTTCTTGACGATTTGCGTAGCTGCAAAAAAGCTGACGACGGCAATGCCGATGCTGGAATAATAGACGACTTCCGGGGCAAATCCCAACCAAAGGAACAGCCAGGAAACCGGGAACTGCAGTAAAATGATCAGGCTCATGGCCAGGGAGTAGTTCCGGATTTTGCCCGTCGCGTTCTGAACGGTTCCGAAAGAAGCGTAGGTAAGGCCTACCAGGCTGTTGATCAGCGTCAGGCGATTGAAGTTGACCGTATGGGCCGGTACGTCGCCCAGCCAGAGCGTAAAAACGAACTCGGATTCCAGCAGGACGGGCAACGAGATGAGGAACATGATGAAGAACGAAAACCGTACGCCCCGATAGGCGAGGTATTTCGTGTATTCCTGGTCGTTGGCGGCATAGGCTTTCGTAATCTGCGGCGTCAGGGCGATGGTAAAATTGTTGACGAACATCGCAATGGCCCGGTGTACCGTGTTGGACAATCCTCTGGCCGCGTTGATGGCGGGGCCGCAATAAATATTGATGAGGGTGTTTACGCCCTGTCCGCTCAAGGTGCCGGAAACGCTGCCCACGAAGTTCCATCCCGCATAGCCGAACATTTCCTTGAAGAGGGTTTTGTCGAAGAACAGGCGTAGTCTGCACTCGGAAAAATGGTAGGAACTATAAGCGATGGCGGCTGCCTGAAGTCCGATTGTACAGAAAGCCCATACGCCCGCAAAGAGGATGAGCCGGTCGGCCGAATAATGGCCGAAGGTAAGGAACAAGGCCAGCCCCAGCCGGAGAATCGCTTCGATGATGTTGATCACCGCATAGATTCCCATCTTTTCGTGGGCGATGATGGCTGAGTTGAAAGGTGCCACAATCAGGCCGGACATCACGGTCCATACGGCAAACCGGAAGGCCCAGAGGGCTGCCGTTTCACGCCCCACCGGAATGGTCATCTTGTTCCCGACGAACCATACGCCCAAGGTTTCTGCCAACACCAGGATGATGAGCGAAAAGACGATCATCATATTCAGGGAAATGGCGAAAACGTCCCGTTGCCTTTCTTTGTTTCCGGTGCCCTGTTCAAAGGTGAGGAAACGGCTGATGGCAGAAGACAGTGAACCCGTGACCAGCGTGAACATGGAGGCGAAGCCGGCCACGGCATTGTTGATGCCGTAGTCGTCGACCCCCAGCGCGTGGAGGATCAGCCGGCTGCTGTAGAGCGAGAGGATAAGGCAGAAGATGGACCGAAAATACAGGTAGAGCGTATTTTTGGCCAGCCTGCGCGTATTATCTGTTTTATTTACTTCCATTTGAATTCCCGGGCGAATCGGGCTCCTTTCCGGAAGATTGCGATGAACCGCATGGTCAGGACATTGAGTTTGTAGAGAACCTTCCCGTAACGGTATTTTCTCATTTTGATGTAGAACCGGTCGTAGTCCGTATTCTGGTAACCGCCACCCTGTGTAAACTGCAGATAGTCGAGCGTGATTCTCGGCGGGATGAGTTCATCCAGCACTTTCCTTCTTTCTTCTTCCACTTTCAGGGGCCGCGTGGAACTGATTCCGGTCTGATCGAAATAAGAGATGTCGCGGTCGATCAGTTTATAGGAGACATTGTCGAGAATGAGCGTCTGCAGGAAAAATTTCCAGTCGGAAACGATGACCAGATTTTCGTCATAAGGGCGCTGAAGCAGCAGCTCCCTACGGATGAAAGCGGCTGAGTGTGGAATGCTGGCTTTGTACATCCACAAGTAGGTGATGACATCGGGGACACGGGTCCTGCTCTTTCCTTCGAAGATGGTGCCGATAACCATATCGTGGTTTCCATCCAGGTGGGGAAGGACGTCCTTCACTACATCGGGGTCGTTGAGAGCGTCGCCGGAATTCAGGAACAGGCAGTAATCGCCCGTAGCCATTTGTACGCCCATATTCATTTTCCGGTAGATGGGTTTGATCGGTTGGCTGGTCCATTTGTCCAGTTTGCCGTCATATTCCTTTTCCAGCATCTCTCCGCTTCCATCATCCGCGCCTCCGTCCACGACCACATATTCGAATTGGTCACGGGCCGTTTGCGACAGCACGTTGTCCATGGTTTGCCGTAAGCCTTCACGATTGTTCCAGTTGATGGTGATGATGGAAAGTTTCATCTTGATCGGGTGATAAATGATTCAATGATCCTGTCGGCCAGTTTCCGGCGGGGATACTCGACCGCAAAAGCGATGACAAAAAGCAGAGGTGTTACAACCAGAAATACGACGGGCGCCGAGATGATAGTCTTGAGCGATGGATGTACCATGAAGAAGATATGCTGGACAAACAGGGTCGCGACAACCGTCGAGGCAATGAGGTTGACCGTTTTGCTGGTAAAATGCAGGCGGGAGAAAAAGAGGATGAGTCCGGCAGAGGCGAAAACAATCAGCGGATTGTTGTAGGCAAAAACCTGCCGGATGGACATATCGGTTTTCAACAGGATGAAAATGGCCGCCAGCGAAGTGAGCAGGCATCCGCCCAGGTAAACCGCGATGGCGCCTCCCTGGGAAACTTTCTGTGTATAGGTTTCCTTCCTGATCCAGTTTCCCAGCACATACAGGAATACGAAATTGTAGACGTTATAGCCGTTCGTATTGTATTCTTGAAGCACAAAACCGCTGACGCAGTTCAGGAACAGCAGTAGCGCGACTCCGATGCGGAGCTCCCGCAGGGAAAGATGTTCGAGCGCTTTATTCAGCAGAGGTGCGATGAGCATCAGCCAGAAATACGCCCGGAAGAACCAGTTGACCGTTTTGTCGACCAGGAATACCTTGACCAATGCCTTCCAGGAAAAGGCGTCGAACATAAAGGTGTCGATCAGGAAGACGGCTGCATTGTAGAAGATGCAAAGAAAATAGTAGGACAGGAAGGATTTCCAGGTCAGGTGGATCGTAAAGTACCCCGAAATGAGGATGAATACATTGACCCCGACGACACAGAGGCCATAGAAGATCACGTACAGATAGCTGGAAACCGGTTGCGTGACATCCTGGCGGCTGATGAAATCAGACCCGCTCCACAAGCCGTACGTCAGGATGAAATGCCCGATCACGATCATCAGCATCGCGACGATCCGGGCCAGTTCCATCTGGGAAAGCCGTTGTTTGACAGACTTATTGTTGCCCATCGGCTTTTTTCTTCATTTGAGACGTCCAATGGGTGGATTGCCGCGACGTCCGGATATAATAAAGATCTTCGTCTGAAGGGTTGGAAGAATCCACATACCAGGGGAGATGCCTTGCGACATAGGGTTCGCCCGTGCGGATCATCAAGTGGTGGTCGTTGGCCGGTCCATAGCAGAACGGACGGTACAGGGCGAATGTTGTGTCGATCTGGGCTTTATAGAGGCCGTCACCCAGCGGCACTTTCCAGAACCTGCCTTCATTGCGAAGGACGGCTTCCTTGTGGTCGAAGCAGTCGGGGAGATCATCGATCCGTAGTCCGAAACCGACTTTCAGGCAACGGGGATACTTGCGCAGCACCTTCAGGAACCGTTTCATGAAATCCTCCGGGCAATTGTCATCCGGAACCACGTCCGAATCGGTGTAGACATAGAAGGACCGTTTGAACCGGTCATAAACGCCGGATTCCCAAATGGCCAGATAGCCGATGTTCCGATCCAGACGGATTACGTCGTACGGACAGGTTTCATACCAGGTCAGCAGCGGCGGATAGTCGGACAGGTTGTCCAGGATGTGAATGTTCGTATAGCCCCTGTCTTCCAGCGCCTTGATTAATTTCTGCAGGCAGTCGAGCCGGTTATAATTGTTGATGATGATCGGAATCCGGTGATAGTCCGGATCCTTGGGGTGGAAACAGTACCAGACGATATGCTTGACCCGCATCGTGACGCTGCGGACGGGGTCAGCCACGCGATGGCGGTATTTCATGGGAAGCAGGTCCAGGATACCCATCAGGCAGTCAACTTTTCTTCGGGGTGTCGGTAATTCTGAATTTCAGGAGCCACAAGCCTTTGACGAGGAACCAGGCCAATCGCTGAGGGATGGTCATCTTCCCGTACTTGGACAGGTAGTGGTCGGCACTTTCCAGGTTGCAGCGCTGAAGGAACCGGCTATTCTGATTCTGTGTGCTTCCTGCGCCCAGATGGGTGCATCGGACGGACGGGACGCAATAGTTGGTCCGGGAAAGGACGCGTAGTTTTTGGTAGAGGATGTTTTCCTCATAATACAGAAACGTGTCGGGGTCGAATCCGCCGATCTGCCGGAATAAGTCTTTTTCGATCAGCATACAGGCACCGCTGGGAACATCGACCGGGAAAGAGGGTTGTTGCGTCAGCTCCGGGTTGTTCAGTAAGATCTTCTGTCGTTTTTCCGCTTGGGAAAGCCGGTGGTGGTAATCTCGGTTGAAGTATCCGAAGAGCCGGATGATTTCCCGGTTGGTCGGTATCCGTCTGGCGCAGCAGTGGTCGACGGTGCCTTTCCTGGAAACAACCAGCGGCGTCAGGAGTCCGCAGTCAGCGGTTTTCTTTTGGAAATCCAATAGTGTCGGAATCATGTCCTCGGTAAAGAGGATGTCGCTGTTGAGGACCAGGATCTGGCTGACAGCGGGATCTGCAAAAGCGAGCCGGAGCCCCTTGTTGTTCCCCCGGGCATATCCGTCGTTGCTTTGGCTGGCCAAAAGGGAGAAATGGGGAAGTTCTCCTTCCGGGGTGTCGGAATCGCTCCACCGTCGATAACTGCGTCCGCTCCGGGAGAAGAAGTCATCCAGTTTTTCTGCCTCCGCTTTGTCCCGCGAACCGTTGTCAACGACAATGTACTTGACGGGGGCTGAATTACAGGCCTCGATACTTCGGATACACTGGATCGTATCGTTCGAGGTGTTGTAGGTCAGGATCAGAATGGCCGTGCAGTCCCGTGTCATTTCAACGGATTCCCAGTAATTTCTTTCCTTTTTCAAACGTTTCGTCGCCCAGCAGGTGCCGCATCCGCATCTTGATAGCCCAGGGTAGATATTCCCAAAAATTGGCGGCTCGGCAACGTGACGCCCAGGCGAAGGTGTCTGGAGCGTATTTCTCGTACGTTTCCGGGATCATGCAGACGGTCTTGTCATAATAGGCCAGCGCCGTCAGGAAGGATTGCTCATGCTTATGATAAGCGAATCCCGGCTCCTGGTCTTTCATTTCTTCCTCGGTGGGATCGACAACCAGTTCCGGATGATGCAGCGAGATGTCAAGCCACTGCCTGAGCAGGCTGTTGTCGGGATTCTTCATGAAAAGCAATCCGCCCATGATCTTGCAGTTCTCCCGGTATCCGGTATCCTGGAAGTAATTGTCGAGATAGGTCAGGGCGCTTTTCTTCGTCCAGTATTTGATCCGGGTGCACGCATTGCCCCAATATGCGAATTCCGGAACGGTTTCGGCGTATTGGAAGCATAGGGTATCATAGTGTTCCATCAGTCCGAACAGGCGTTCCCATTCGGGGGATTTCCGCAAAGTGGAACCTGCATCGGCGTAGACGACAATGTCGCCCGGGGTGTGGTCGCGGAGGGTCTTTTGAATCAGCCAGGGCTTCCAGAGCCAATAGCCGCCACCTCGGCTATACTGCATCAGCGGATGTGCCTTGATCTCTTCCGACAAGTCGGCCGGCGTATAGAGGATTACTTCGTCGAAGATCTGCAGGCGACGGGCCTGCCGGCCAATCCGTTTGAGCGAATAGGCCAGTGCCGCATCCGCATAGGCGATGAAGATCTTTTTCATCAGATGCCGTGTTTCCGGAGTTTGAGATAACCGCCGTAACCCAACTTCGGGAAGAATAGCTTGATGACGCCGGAGAGGAAGACGAAAGGCGTCCGCCACGGGAAACAACGGCGGCTGAACAGCAGGGTGTTGTGCATGTTGTAGCCCTTTTCGGCGTAGAACAGTTTCATCCGCTCCCGCAGGGGAAGCGTCGTGTGGTCGCGTGTTTTCCCGATATGGTCGTTTTCGCAGACGGCCGAGTAACGGGGAAGGACCAGGATGGGGAACCCGGCTTTGTGTGCGAGGTACGTGTAATCGTGGTCGGTCCCGCCGTGCCAGTATTTTTCGCAGAAAATGCCCATTTTGTCGACTACTTCCTGCGATACGAAAGTGATGTTGCCGTGCGCGGCCATACAAGGCTGGAAGGTCTTTCCGTCAGGGGGGAGCAACTGGTCGAGCAGCGTAACCTTGCTGACGTAATTGAACCCGCCATAAGTAAAAGCGTCCGTATCCCTGTCTTTGGTAGATCCGACATAGATGCCGTGCTTGCCATAGATTGCGACGCTATGGGCATCGGCGGCGATGACATCTTCCCAGAATTCCGGGAGCGCATACGTGTCGTCGTTGAGCCAGAGGTACCCGTCAAATCCGCCTTCCGCCAAGGCCGCTTTCCAGGAATTGATCATGCCGCCGTTCCAGAATAGGTCTCCGGATCCCGGAAGGATATGGACGGGAAAATGGAAGGCTTGTGCCCGGATCGCATCGGACGTACCGTCGGTACAGCCGTCGTCGGTCAGGAATACGGATACAGACAGTCCTTTCCCTGTCTTTTCCCATCCTTCCTGCAGCGCAGTAAGGCAGCGCAGGGTTTTTTCCTTGCGATTGTGGCAGGTCATCAGGACGGCTATGCTTTTCATACGTTAGTTACGGTAAGTTCTCCCATATAAGAATTTCACCAGCCGGTCGCAGGGCCGGATCATCAATCCGGTAAGGATGGAGATGGCGCAGGTCAGGCCCCAGAAAAGCAGGCTGCGTTCGAATCCCCAGATCAGGATCATCAGTCCGCCCCAGACCATATGGGACAGGTAGATGTGCGTGCTCAGGAAGCGGAAATGCAAAGCGGCCTTCTGTTGCCAGCTGCCCGCTTCCCAATTCTTCATCGGCGGCAGGATGCGCCGGATCAGACCGCCAAGTACCATAAACGGAAAGCCGGTAAAGAAACCGTTGCGCGTTGTCTTGAACACTTTCAAGTACAAGTCGTTGCTATCCAGATGCAATAGATACGGCGTCACGTAGAGCAATGCGGCCAACACGCATAGCCCCCAGAAAGGGATCTTCAATTTCCCGGCAATCCAGATGATGAGCCCCGCCCAAAGCATTCCCAGCAGATACCAGAGCGGCCAGGACAGGTAGTTCTCGCCCACCAGCAGGAAATTCCGCAGGTAGGTGGCCATCGATTTGACGAATCCCAGATGATCCTGGGCAAAGCCGATGATCGCGTAGGGCAGGAAGATGAGCGACCAAAGCAGATAGAGCCGCAAGACTTTGCGGCTCCAACTGCATACGATGGCTCCCTGTTTGGATGGGTCGGGTTCACCAAAGAGCTTTCCGAACAGGAAAAACCCCGATACCAAAAAGAAAAAGGGCACGGCCCACGGTGTGAGCCCGCCCAGATTCCCTACACCCGTGTGGATCCAGACCACAACCAGGCTGAACAGAAATTTCAGGGTATCGATTCCTTTCACGCGCCTTTTTTAGTAAGCAATACCGGGCAGGTGCTCAGCCGGAAGGCGTCCACCGTGCCCGGTAATGCCGGATTCATGTCAGGTACCGAGTGGGAACCTGAGTAAGTGCTTTTATCTCAGCGTGATAACCACGCGGCGGTTCTGCTGGCGCTGTTCGGCGTCGGTGTTGCCTTCGGTGAACTTACCTTTGCCGCGGCCGATCGCTTCAAGACGGGCTTTGTCAACGCCCTTATCGGCGATGTACTTGAGCACGGCATCGGCACGACGCTGCGACAGAGCGAGGTTGTAGGCGTCGGAACCCTTGTAGTCGGTGTAGCCTTCGATTAAGGCACCGTGCTCCGGATTTTCGACCAGCCAGGCGGCAATCTCGTCGAGCACAGGATAAGCCTCGGCGCGGATGACGGACTTGTCGAAGTCGAAGAGCGTGATACCGGCGATGCGGGACGTGAATTCGTCGGACTTCTGGACCAGGTTGACCGGCTCCGGTTCCGGTTCCGGTTCGGGAACGACGACCGGCTCCGGTGCGGGCTGCGGTTCCGGTTCCGGTTCGGGAGCCACATACACGGGCTCGACCTTCTTCGGACGCGGTTTGGCCAGGTTGAAGGCCAGACCGAGCGTGGCGCTCAGGTCAGCTGCGAGACCCTTTTCGCCTTTGATGGCTTTGTCACTGAAAGCAGTGGCTTTAAAGTCGGGAACGATGCTGATGGTTTTGCTCAGGTGAATGGGAATCTTCACACCAAGACCACCGGCAATCGACGGGTTGTCGATTTTCGCAAGACCGGCGTGGATATAAGGCATGACGAAGCGGTTCTTCATCAGCATGCCGTCCAAGTGGAAATAGTTGAACGGGTGCTGGCCGTATTCAACATAACGCTGGGAGATGTTCAGGCCCTGGTAGCCGACCGCGAGGCCGAACCAGTCGTTGAAACGTTTACCGACCCAGGCGTCGATGGCGGTACCTGCGCCGAGGTGCGAAATTTCGCGGAGGCTGCGGTCGAAGCCGTTGGTGCCGAAGTTCATACCGCCGCCAGCGCCGCCGAACCATTTATTCTCATATTGTTCCTGTCCGAAAGCGGGCACGCAGAGCAGCGCGACCATCAGGACGATGAAAAGCTTGCTGTGTTTCATGGTCGGATAATATTAATAGTTGATACGGTAGATGACACCGAGCGAGAGCGAAAGGCGGAGGTCAAGCGGGAAACCGGCGTAACCTTTGTAAGCCGTCTGGTCGTGTTCGGTCGGGAGCAGGCCGTTGAAATGGTCGTTGAAAGCCTCGCCGCAGAAATCGGCGAAGATGCCGAAGCTCTGGGAGAAATCATATTCGGCGATGAAACCGCCGCGGAAACCGAAGACGGTGTTATTCGTGTTGATGTCCTGCCAAACGTGGAACGGGTTGTCGGATTCCCAGCTGTAGTTCGGCTCCGTACCGTAGCCGGTCGGTTTGGTAAAATGGAACGTGTGGCCGCAACCGACACCCACATAGAAAACAGGGCGGAAGGCTCTTTGCACGGCGTAGTTGCCGTTGAGGTCGAGCGTCAGGTCGAGGAATCCGTTCACGTTGCGGAAATTGTAGGGATAAAAGCCGTGTGCAGCCGTGTTGCGGGTGTTGGCGGCGCTGCGGTTGTCACCATAGTTCACGGCGACACGGAGGCCGAGGGCATTGGTGAATTCATAACCAATGGAAGCCGATCCCTGCAGCGAGAACAGTTTCATGCCGGCACCGTTTTCACGGTAGGAGAAACCGTTTTCGTTGATGGAATACATGGGGCCGCCCTGCAGGGCAAAGGTCCAGGCCCTGTGTCCGCCGACGAAAGCATTCTGGGCAAACACGGAAGTCACTCCCAGAATCAGGCATGCGAGAATTGAAGTAAGTTTCTTCATACGTTTATTATGGTTTTTGTTTTCTTTGTTCTAAACGCTTAAATACAAGCCAGGTCCAAGGCTCCGCCGTCGGGACGTCGCTAAGCGAGGCACCGAAAAAGCGGATATTTGTATCCTAACTTCATTTAAGGCCGCAAGTTATGCATTTTTTTTCAACCGGACAAAGAAAATGAAAAAAAAGAAAGCCCACCGGTTTCCGGCGGGCTTTCCAAGGGGGTCAGACCTGCTTTAGAACGCGTAGCGCAGACCCAGGGAGGCACCGTAGTGGAAGCCCACATAGGAGCCGAAGAGGCCGTACATCGGGCGTACGTCGAGCGACAGCTGGATCGGGGCCGGGAACTGGTA
>JAEEGI010004769.1_pt1 | contig 31530 bp, 36 predicted proteins | sample 8958751 | NCBI WGS metagenome assembly JAEEGI01 (sample SAMN16246545, study PRJNA631951) | gut metagenome | biome: gut microbiome; feature: rumen; material: KS-attached | host: Bos | place: Iran: Karaj | collected 2018-10 | reverse complement strand
GTATGGCAACAAACATACCTCCTCACAATTTTGGCGAAGTCGTTGAGGCTACAAAAGCATATCTTAGAAACAATGATATTACGACCGAAGAACTTATGCACTATATCAAAGGGCCCGATTTCCCTACAGGAGGTATTGTTGTAAATAAGTCTGAGCTTCTTGATATCTACGAATCGGGTTCCGGTAAGATCAAAGTAAGAGGCAAAGTTGATGTAGAAAAGGCTAAGGGCGGCAAGATCAATGTTATCGTCACCGAGATACCTTATACGATGATCGGTGACAATATACGTAAATTCCTTTCTGATGTTGCCGCATTGTCTGAAGCCAAAAAGACTACCGATCTTGTGGATATATCAAATCAGTCTTCCAAAGAAGGTATCAGGATCGTATTTGAACTTAAAAAGGATGCGGATCCCGATAACTTCATTAATATGCTCTACAAAAAGACCAGGCTTGAAGATACGTTCGGCTTCAATATGCTCGCCATATGCAAAGGTCGTCCGGAGACGCTCAGTCTTAAGAAAGTTATCGAAGAAAACGCAGAGTTTCAGATTGAAGTAAATACAAGAAAATATCAGAAACTTTTGGAGAAAGAACTCGACAAGAAGGAGATTCAGGAAGGCCTTATAAGAGCCGTAAATGTCATTGATCTTATCATTGAGATATTGAGAGGATCAAAGGATCGCAACATGGCTCGTCTATGTATGACCGAAGGCAAAACGGCAGGTATCAATTTTAAGTCCAAAGAGTCAAAGATGATGGCTTCGCAGTTAAACTTTACCGAAAAGCAGGCTAACGCCATCCTTGATATGAGACTGTATAAGTTGATTGGCCTTGAGATCGAAGCGCTTCTTAACGAAAACGAGGAAACGCTTGCCAATATTGCCCGTTATGAAGATATTCTCTCCAACAAAGATTCGATGATCGATGTCATCGTTTCAAATCTTGAAGAGTTAAAAGCCGAATTTAATTCTCCCCGCAAAACGCTGATCGAAGATGTTGAAGAAGCCGTGTTCGAAGAAAAAGCTCAGGAAGTCATCGATGTATATTTTCTTATGGACAGGTTCGGTTATGCAAAAACAGTCGATGTTTCAACATATGAACGAAACAAGGAAGCCTGCGACAGCGAGAATAAATATGTGTTTAAGATAAAGTCCGACGGCAGAGTTGCCGTATTTACGGATCTGGGACTTATGCACTCGATAAAGGTAAAAGATCTTCCTTATTGCAAATTAAGGGATAAAGGTCAGCCTATCGATAACGTATCAAATTACAGTTCTGAGACGGAACGCGTTCTTTTTGCGGCAAATCAGGATGAACTGAAATTTAAGAGACTTATTTTCGCAACAGCCGGTTCCATGCTTAAATATGTCGATGCAAGCGAATTTGATGTTTCAAAGCGCCTTGTTGCCGCTACCAAGCTTAATGATAACGACAGAGTTGTGAGCGTTTTCTCACCCGACGAGGAAAAGAATATCGTTCTTCGCACAAAGGACGGAGTGTTCCTTAGATTCGGACTTGAAGAGATACCCGAAAAGAAAAAGAACGCCGTCGGTGTAAGAGGTATGAAGCTTTCCAAGGGTGACGAGGTCGAAGAAGTATATTATACAAAGAATGCCGGAGATAATCTTGTTGAAGTGAACGGAAAGATGATCGATCTTCATGCAAAGATCAAACCCGGTCACAGAGATTCAAAGGGTATAAAACTTAGATTGTAAAGGAAAGATCATGTTAAGAGTTATTGCCGGAAGCGCCAGAAACCTTAAACTTAAATCACTTGAGGGACTCGATACGAGGCCGACTCTCGATCGTATAAAGGAAACACTGTTCAATATATTGCAGACCGAAACATACGGGTCCGTTGTCGTTGATTTCTTTGCCGGTACCGGAAGTCTGGGGATCGAGGCATTGAGTCGTGGAGCCAAAAAAGCTTATTTTGTTGACAATTCTCAGGCGGCCATCAAAATCATCACCGAAAATGTCAAACATACAGGCTTTGAAGACAAGTCTGTGATATTAAAAGAGGATGCAACAAGCTCCGTTTTTCGTATATTTGAAAAGCATGTTGATATGATCTTCATCGATCCTCCTTATGACAACGATCTTGAAAAACCGCTGCTAAAGCAGCTTTCGACAGCTTCTTTTACCGATGAAGAAACGATCTTTGTTGTTGAGGCTTCTCTCAATACATCGTTTGACTATGTGAGCGACTTCGGGTATACCATATACAGAGAGAAAAAATACAAGACGAACAAGCATGTTTTTTTGCGTCTTGAAAAGTAATGGCGGAGGATTATCATGAAATCTGCGATCTATCCCGGAACATTCGATCCGATGACTTACGGACACCTTGATATAATCAAAAGAGCGGCTAATATTTTCGATGAACTTATCGTCGGCGTTCTCGACAATAAGGAAAAAACTCCGTTGTTTTCTGTTGATGTTCGTGTTAATATACTTAAAGAGGCTACCAAAGATCTTCCTAATGTAAAAGTTGAGAGTTTTGGGGGTCTTTTATCAGACTATTGCAAGAGCAAAGGCATATATGTAGTAGTTAGAGGGTTACGTGCCGTAACCGACTTTGAGTATGAACTTCAGATGTCCCAGATAAACCGAAAACTCTCGGACAACAAGCTTGATACCGTATATTTCAACACAAGCTTAAAGTATTCTTATTTAAGTTCATCTTCAGTTAAGCAGATCGCTCAGTTTGGTGGGGATCTGACGGCTTTTGTGCCTGATTTTGTGGCACATATGCTTTTGGAAAAGTTTGATCAAAAATAATATTTGAGGGATGCAGGTTACTTATGGAAAGCAAGATCGAACAGTCTATAGACAAGATTGACGAATATATCGCGAATTGTAAATTCGTAACACTTTCTTCTTCAAAGATCATAGTTAATAAAGAAGAGATAGATGAGCTTATAAGAGAGTTAAGACAGGCAACTCCCGATGAGATCAAAAGATATCAGAAGATCATTTCAAATCGTGATAAGATCCTAAACAATGCTCGTGAAAAAGCAGAAGCTCTTATTAATGAAGCAACCGTTCAGACCAATCAGCTTGTAAATGAGCATGAGATCATGACACAGGCTTACGCAAAAGCCAATGAAGTTGTTTCGATAGCCACGAGACAGGCCCAGGATATACTTGACAGCGCCACGATCGAAGCCAACAATGTTAAAGCCGCTGCCATTCAATATACCGACGATCTTCTGGCAAATCTTGAAAATATCATTACACACGCAACTCAGCTTGCCGGCGGTAACTACCAGGAACTCATAGCAAATCTTAACAGTTGCAACGGTATCGTTAAAGCCAATCGTGCCGAGCTTCATCCTGCTGAGGATGACGGACTTGAAAGTCTGGAGATCGAGACCGGTGAAAGTGAAGAGACAGACGGTCCGGATCTTATATAGTTAATCTTTTATGTGAATAATCGGCTGCAATTGTTATTTTGCAGCCGATTTTTGTTTAAAGACATTTATACAGGGGGAATACGTTTGATAAGGATAGACAAATATCTTTGCGACAATGCCGGGCTTTCAAGAAGTGAAGCCAAGAAAGCTGTTTTGTCATCAAAAGTCACCATTAACAATATTCCGGTCAAGCGATGCGAAGCAAAACTGCTTGAAGGAAACGATACCGTAACATTGAACGGCGACCCGATCATTTATGAAAAATACAGTTATTATATGTTAAATAAGCCATCGGGGTATGTAAGCGCCAACTCTGATTCCAGGGAAAAAACCGTGATCGAGCTTTTTTCTTCGGAGAAAAAGAAAAATCTCGCCTGTGTCGGAAGACTTGATAAAGATACTACCGGTTTATTGCTGGTAACGAATGACGGCGAACTCATTCATAAGCTTATAAGTCCCAGAAAAAATGTATTTAAAGATTATCTCGTTACGATCGTAAAACCGTTGACAGTTGAAGATATTAAGGCGCTTGAAGAAGGCGTCGATATAAATGACCCAACTTTGACAAAGCCTGCAAAAGTCAGGGTTATAGATGATAATAACATAATTCTGTCGATCGCAGAGGGCAGATTTCATCAAGTTAAAAGAATGCTTATAGCCGTAGGAAATGCCGTAGTAAAGCTTAAAAGGATTTCCGAAGGCTCTCTTAAACTTGACGATTCGTTATCGGAAGGACAGTACAGAAAGCTTACGCCTGATGAGATCGATATGTTAAAAGCCTTATAGTGTAAAAAGAAAGGAGTCCCATATGAGTTTAAATATAATTTTGATAACCGGAGCATCGTCGGGAATGGGCAGAGAATCCGCCAGACAGCTTGATAAGATATACACAGATAAGATTGATGAAATATGGCTTATAGCCCGCAGAAGAAACAGACTCGAAGAGCTTGCCGCAGAGTTGACCCATCCCTGTCATATACTTGAGATGGATCTTGCAAATAAAGATAGTTTCGATAAGCTTGATGCCGAACTTAAACTTCTTGACTGCAAGATAAAGTTTCTTGTAAATGCGGCAGGTTTCGGAGTTGCGGGAAAATTTACGGAGAACGATCTGTCCCGTCAGCTTGAGATGATAAATGTAAACTGTGTTGCTCTTACCGCAGTTACGGGTATTGCTTTGAAATATATGCCCGATAATTCAAGGATCCTTCAGTTTGCTTCAAGTGCCGCATTTGTTCCGCAGCCGGGATTTGGCATTTACGCAGCCACAAAAGCTTTTGTTTTAAGCTTTTCCGAGAGCTTAAATGCAGAACTGAAACCGCGTAACATTTCGGTTACCGCTGTTTGCCCGGGTCCTGTTGATACGGAGTTCTTTGATATAGCCGGAAATACTTTCGATACTTTCGAATTGAAAAGATCGTTTATGGCCAACGAAAAAGATGTCGTCAAAGAAGCGATAGTTGATTCATATAACAGAAGGCCATTGTCGATCCATAAGCTTTCCATGAAGGCGTTTAGAATGCTCACTCAATCAGTTCCGGAAGAAGCGGTTGTTTTTGCGTTAAGAAAGATCATGGAAGCGAACGATCAAAACAACAAAGATGAGCAATCATATTGATAAAAACAGTTATGTACATTGGAGGTTTTCTAAGTGATTAAAGATAAAACAAAAATATACAAAGGTGATTTCGGATACATAAAAGAACAGCGAAAGATAGAAGTGATAAAGACGATCATATTGCTTGCGCTTCCTATCGCATTATATGTGATCGGCTTCATTTCGACAGGCTCCAACAAGAACCTGCTTACTTTTGCAGCTGTTCTCGGATGTCTTCCGATGGCTCGAAGCGCGGTAAGTATGATCTTATTTATGCGTGCGAAAGAATGCTGCAAGGAGGAAACATTTAAAAAGATAGTTTCCGCAGGTGTCGCAATGACATATTACGATCTTTATTTTACATCATATAAAAAGAACTATCCTGTAGCCGCACTCCTCCTTAAGAGAGGCTGCCTTATCGCACTTACGGAAGCACAGGATTTATCCGAAGAGGATTTTGAAGCTCATTTTAAAGAGGTATTCAAAAACTGCGGATACGAAGGCGTTACAGTTAAGCTTTTCAAGGATACCGATAAGTTTATCGAAAGAGCAAGAGAGTTAAGCGCTTTGGAAGATGACGGCAAGGATTATGCATTTTTGCTTGAAAATATATTAAGCGTAGCGATTTAAAATGAAAGAGTTTATTATTGAAAAAGGCGACGCCGGACAGACGTCGTTTAAATATTTAAAGAGAATATTCAAAGAAGCTCCCAACTCTTTTCTTTACAAAATGATGCGCAAAAAGAATTTTGTGCTGAATGACATGAAGATTTCGGGTTCGGAGATGCTTTCGGTCGGTGATGTAATTAAAGCATACATATCCGACGATGCATTTGATATGTTTTCGGGATCGTCTAACGCACCGCTCATAGAAGAGTACAGAGAAGCTTTTCTCACTTTCGGTAATCCCGATATCGTCTATGAAGACGAGCACGTGATCGTATTGAATAAGCCGACCGATATGCTTTCTCAGAAGGCAAAAAGAAAAGATCTTAGCGCCAATGAATGGCTTATAGGATATATGCTGTTTAACAAGATGACCGACAGGGAGAGCTTAAGAAAATTTACTCCTTCCATCTGCAACAGATTGGATCGCAATACCGGCGGTCTTTTGTTGTTCGGAAAGACCGTTTTTGGCGTAAATACGTTAAACAGACTTTTAAAAGAAAGAACTCTCGAGAAATATTACAAAACCGTTGTTTTCGGCGAATTAAAAGAAAAACTTGAGATAAAGGGTTATCTTAAGAAGGATGAGGAACATAATCGCGTTTATGTTTCTTTAAACAGATCCGATGATGACGAATCGTATATTGAGACAGTCATCGAACCTTTGGAGTATATAAAGGATAAGGATATGACCGTTTTGTCCGTTAAACTCGTTACGGGAAAACCTCATCAGATAAGAGCTCATCTTTCCTCGATAGGTCATCCGATAGTCGGGGACTATAAATACGGAAAACGCGAAGAAAACGATAAATTTAAGGCATCGCACAAGATAACATTTCAGATATTGTACTGCACCAAGGTTGTATTTCCGCTCCTTTCGGACTATCCCGAGCTTTCGTTAAAAACATTGGAACTTAAAGAACCCGAAATATTTGTCAAACTAAGGAACAGTTAATATGCCTACTTGGAAATCAAGAGGTCTTCGCGGTTCGGCTTTTGAAGAAATGGTCAACAGGACCAACGAGTTGTACAGAGACAAAGGACTTGCGCTTGTTCAAAAGATCCCGACTCCGATAACGCCTATTGAGATCGAACAGAAAACAAGACATATCACGCTTGCATATTTTGACCAGAAAAGCACTGTCGATTATATCGGAGCCTGTCAGGGCATTCCGATCTGTTTCGATGCCAAAGAAAGTGCTGTTGAGACTTTTTCGCTCCAAAACATCCACGACCATCAGGTTAAGTTCATGTGCGATTTTAACGAGCAGGGCGGCATAGCTTTCTTTTTGATCTATTACAAAAGTCTGGACAGGATGTATTTTTGCCCTATTGAAGATATGAAAGTGTTCACGGACAGAGCCGCATCGGGAGGAAGAAAAAGCATCCCGATCTCTGAGATGAAAGAAGAGTATTTCTTTACCTCAAAGGCCGGTATTATGGTTCCGTATCTTGATATGATAGACAAGTATCTGTCTGATAAGGCAAAGAAATAAAGATTATTGTATAGAATTTTCAAAACAACTTGACAAATATTTAGTTTGCTACTATGCTAATTGGGTAGCAAGTTAACGCACTAAAGCGCAACCGTTCAAAGATAATAATAACAACGGTTGCTAATATTATATTTATAAGGAAAATGATATGAAACAACTTGTACATACCCCCGACGGAGTAAGAGACATATACGGAGAAGAGTTTTTACGTAAGGTTTTTGTCGAAAATAAGATCAAAGACATTATAAAACTTTACGGTTATGAAGATATCGCAACTCCCACATTTGAATATTTTGATGTTTTTTCAAAGGAGATCGGAACGACACCGAGCAAAGACCTTTACAAGTTTTTTGATAAAGACGGTAATACACTTGTTTTAAGACCTGATTTTACTCCTTCGGTCGCCAGATGCGTTGCCAAATATTTCGATGAAGAAATTAATCCCATAAGGCTTACATATTGTGGCAATACTTTTGTAAACAATTCAAGCTTTCAGGGAAAACTTAAAGAAGTTACCGAGATCGGCTGTGAACTTATGAACGATTCAAGCGTAGAAGCAGATGCGGAGATATTGAATCTTGTTATAGAAACACTTTTGGCCGGCGGTCTTAAAGATTTTCAGATATCGGTCGGTGAGATGAACTTCTTTAAAGGACTTTGTGAATATGCCGGTATGGACACGGAGAGCGAACTTTTGTTAAGAGAGGCTATCTCCACAAAGAACTCTTTTACGGCTCATGAGATGATCAATTCACTCTCGTGTGACAATGAAGCAAAAGAACAGCTTAACATGTGTGTCAACTGTATCGGAAACATCGAAAAGATAAGTTCTTTAAAAGAAAAGATATCCAACGAAAGATCTTTAAATGCCATTAAAAGGCTCGAAGAACTGGTTGAGATACTCAAAATATACAAAACGGACAGTTATGTTTCTTTTGATCTTGGCATGTTGAGTAAATATAACTATTATACGGGCATCATTTTTAAGGCATATACATACGGTCTCGGAGATGCACTCGTTAAAGGTGGCAGATATGACATTCTGCTTGAATCTTTCGGATCGTCAAAGCCTGCCGTCGGGTTTGTGGTAGTGATTGATGACCTGCTTATGGCTTTAAGAGGTCAGCATATCCTTCCCGACGTATCAAGTGAAAAAATTATACTTGAATATGGTGATTCAGATTTCGAAGATGTTATAAAGAATGCACAGAAGTTGAGAAAAGAAGGGAAAGCTGTAACGCTTATAAAAAGATCATGAAAGACGAAAGATATCTTGTCTTCGCACTCGGAAAAGGAAGACTTGCCGATAAAACAATAGAACTTATGGAAAAGATCGGTATTACGTGCGAAGAGATTAAAGACAAAAATACCAGAAAACTTATATTTGTTAACGAAGAACTTAAGCTCAAGTTTTTCCTTGCAAAAGGGCCCGATGTACCGACATACGTAGAATACGGTGCTGCGGATATCGGTGTCGTGGGTAAGGATACCATACTTGAGGAGCAAAGACGTGCGTACGAAGTGCTCGATCTTGGATTCGGTAAATGCAGAATGTGTGTATGCGGTCCCGAAAGTGCCGAGGATCTTCTTAAGCATCATGAGATGATCAGAGTTGCCACAAAATATCCTGTGATCGCAAAAGATTATTTTTATAACGTTAAACATCAGACGGTAGACATCATTAAACTGAACGGTTCCGTAGAACTCGGTCCCATTGTCGGGCTTTCGGATGTTATCGTCGATATTGTAGAGACGGGTTCAACGCTCAAAGAAAACGGATTAAAGGTCTTGGAAGAGATATGTCCGCTTTCGGCGCGAATGATCGTTAATCAGGTATCCATGCAGATGGAATCGGAAAGGATAAACGATCTTATCACCCGATTAAAGGAGGTACTTGATAAATGAGAATTGTTAAATTAACAAAAGAGGTTTCGGATGATATCCTTAAAAATCTTCTTAAAAGAAGCACATCCAATTACGGTGAATTTGAAAAGACCGTTTCGGATATTGTAGAGGACGTAAAAGAAAACAAAGACAAAGCTTTGTTTGATTACACTCTCAAATTTGATAAATGTGCGCTTTCAAAAGATACGGTCCTTGTGTCCAAGGAAGAGATAAAAGAAGCATATGATAAACTTGACAAAGAGTATATTGATGTCATAAAGGAAGCTGCGGCCAATATCGCTGATTTTCACAAGCGTCAGCTTCGTAATACATGGATAGAGACCCGTCCCGACGGTTCCATACTCGGACAGCGCATTACCGCTCTTGAAAGTACCGGATGCTATGTTCCCGGCGGTAAAGCCGCATATCCTTCAAGCGTTTTGATGAACATCGTTCCCGCGAAAGTTGCCGGAGTACAAAGAATAGTAATGGTAACACCGCCTTCGTCGGAAGGTAAGGTTAATCCGGGAACAATAGTTGCCGCAGATATCGCAGGTGCGACCGAAATATACAAAGTTGGCGGAGCACAGGCTATTGCGGCTTTGGCATACGGAACCGAATCGATTCCCAAGGTAGACAAGATCACCGGACCGGGCAATATATATGTTGCCCTTGCAAAGAAGGCCGTCTTCGGTAATGTAGGTATCGATTCAATAGCGGGACCTTCCGAGATAGTGGTTCTTGCCGATGAAAGTGCCAATCCCAGATTCGTGGCTGCGGACCTTCTCAGTCAGGCAGAGCATGACGAGATGGCATCGGCCATTTTGGTCACAACATCAGAGCAGCTTGCAAAAAAGGTTTCAGAAGAAGTTGACGGATTTTTGAAAGTACTCTCCAGAGAAAATATTATCCGTGCATCTTTGGATAATTTCGGTTATATTATAGTTACAAAAACAATTGATGAGGCGATAAACACGGTTAACGATATTGCAAGTGAACACCTTGAGATATTGACCGTAAATCCGTTTGAAACTATGACCAAGATCAAGAATGCGGGAGCCATTTTCCTCGGAGAATATTCTTCCGAACCTCTCGGTGACTATTTTGCGGGTCCCAACCACATTCTTCCGACAAACGGTACAAGCCGCTTCTTCTCACCACTCAGTGTTGATGATTTCATAAAGAAGACAAGCATTATTTCGTACTCTAAAGATGCTTTGTGTAAAGTACACGACAAGATCGAACTGTTTGCCAAAAACGAGGGACTTACGGCACACGCCAATTCGATCGCGATAAGATTTGAAAAGTAATCCGAAAGGAGACTTAACAATGAGCAGAGTAAAACTCGTTGAAAGAGAAACAAAAGAAACAAACATATCCCTGACACTCGATCTGGACGGATCGGGTCAGTCGACCGTTGATACCGGAATAGGTTTCTTTAATCACATGCTGGAAGGTTTTGCAAAGCACGGCTTTTTCAACCTTAAAGTATCGGCCAAGGGAGACCTTATAGTCGATTGCCATCATACTGTTGAAGACACCGGTATAGTGCTCGGACTTGCCATAAAAGAAGCACTCGGCAACAAAGCGGGTATTAAACGATATGGCAGCTTTATGCTTCCGATGGATGATGCGCTTGTTCTTTGTGCCATCGATCTTTGCGGAAGACCTTATTTTGATTTTGACTGTAATTTTGAGACCGAACGTATCGGATATCTTGAGACCCAGACGATCAGAGAGTTCTTTTATGCGATATCATACAGTGCAGGAATGAACCTTCACATTAAAGTACTTTCGGGTGTGAACGATCATCACAAATGCGAAGCAATGTTTAAAGCTTTCGCAAAAGCTTTGGATGAGGCTACGAGTCTCGATCCCAGAACGACGGAAATACCTTCCACGAAAGGACTGTTATAATTTATGCGTAAGAAATTGAATCCCTGTATATATCTTAAAAACGGGATGGCGGTCAAATATTTTAATGATGAGACGATCATTGAGACCGACCCGGTCAGACTTGCAAAGAACTATGCCGATGCTTTATGTGACGAGATAATCGTTTTTGATCTTTCCAATGTCGATAATGAGCATGAAGCGGCTTTGGATGTCATTAAAGATATTTGTGCTTCGGTTAAGGTTCCGGTTATCGGTGCCGGTAATGTTAAACGCATGGAGGATATCAAGAAGCTCTTATATGCCGGATGTAAGAAAGCGGTCCTCAATTTTTCACGAAATGACAATATTGAGATATTGAGTGAAGTATCCGGTAAATTCGGAAAAGAAAAGATTGTTGCATGCGTGAACTCCGTTTCCGAAGTAAACGATAATCTTGATGCGATAAACAAAAATACCGAAGAAGTATTGTTCCTTGATGAAAAGATAGCGAAAACACTCGATCTTGATCAGCTTAATACTCAGATCACCGTAATGCTTTCAAACGTAAGTCTTGAAAAATTGATCGAAGTATTCTCGCTTTCATCGGCGGTTGCCGTAACGGGTGAAGTGATCAACGAGAATCTCGATCAGTTTGATGCCATCAGAAAACTCATCGGCATCGAAGAGGTTTCTTTTTCCACTTTTAAACTTGATCAAAACGGACTCATTCCTGTAATTGTACAGGATTACAAGACCAATCAGGTTTTGATGATGGCGTATATGAACGAGGAAGCGTATGCAAAGACGTTAAGAACCCGCATTATGACTTACTGGTCACGTTCAAGAAATGAGCTTTGGGTTAAAGGTGAGACAAGCGGACATTATCAGTTCGTTAAGTCGCTTAGCTACGATTGTGACGCAGACACGCTTCTGGCCAAAGTTGAGCAGATCGGAGCAGCATGTCATACAGGTGCTTATTCGTGCTTCTTTAACGATATAATTACATATGATTACGAAGAAAAGAATCCGTTCAGCGTTCTTTCGGACGTATATGCTGTTATAGAAGACAGAAAAGCCAATCCCAAGGAAGGTTCTTACACGAATTATCTTTTTGACAAAGGTATCGATAAGATACTTAAAAAAGTCGGCGAAGAAGCAACGGAGATCGTTATCGCCGCCAAAAATCCCAATGCCAATGAGATAAAGTATGAGATCTCGGATTTTCTCTATCATATTATGGTATTAATGGTAGAAAAGGGCGTTACCTGGGAAGAGATCATGAGAGAACTCGCCAACAGATGATGTAGGAGATTTAGATGCAAAAACTTGCATTACCGGATTCGGTTCTTATGGAAGTCTCAAAACCCGAGCGATATATCGGGCATGAGATCAACAGTGTCGTTAAAGACAAAAGTAAAATAGATATCAGATTTGCTATGTGTTTCCCGGATGTGTACGAGATAGGTATGTCACATCTGGGAATAGCCATATTATATGATATGTTCAATTCTTTCGAGGATACATGGTGCGAAAGAGTCTATTCACCGTGGCCCGATCTTGATAAAAAGATGCGTGAGCTGGGCATTCCGCTTTTTACGTTAGAGAGTCAGGAACCTGTCAAAAACCTCGATTTTCTCGGAATAACCATTCAATACGAAATGGTTTATACGAACATTTTGCAGGTGCTCGATCTCTCGGGCATTCCTTTCTGTGCAAAAGACCGCACATGGGATGATCCCATCGTCATCGGAGGCGGTCCCTGCACTTACAATCCCGAACCCCTTGCCGATTTTTTTGATATTTTTTACATTGGCGAAGGAGAGACCGAATACAGAGAACTTCTTGATATTTACAAGGAATGCAGAAGAAACAATGTATCAAGAGAAGAGTTTTTGCATAAAGCGGCAACTTTGCCGGGACTTTATGTTCCAATGATGCTGGACGTAGAGTACAAAGAAGACGGAACAATAAAGGATTTTGTTCCCAAGTATCCGGATGTTCCCAAGACCGTTAAAAAGGAACTTGTAAGGAACCTTGATGACACATATTATCCCGAGAAGCCCGTGATCCCTTTTATAAAAGTCACACAGGACAGAGTTGTGCTTGAGATTCAGCGCGGATGCATAAGAGGGTGCAGATTTTGTCAGGCCGGTCAGATATACAGACCGGTTCGCGAACGCAGTGTCGAATATCTTCTGGATAAAGCGCATAAACTTCTTAAGAATACCGGTCATGAAGAGATCACTTTAAGTTCGCTTTCTTCTTCCGATTATTCAAGACTGGATGAGCTTTTGAACGAACTTATAAAAGAATGCAATGAAAAGAAAGTAAACATTGCATTACCAAGTCTTAGGATCGATCAGTTCTCTCTTGATGTCATGAATAAGATTCAGGACATAAAAAAGTCCAGCCTTACTTTTGCTCCCGAAGCCGGAAGCCAGAGAATGAGAGATATCATCAATAAAGGTCTTACCGAGGAAGATATCGTTAACGGTTCCAGACTCGCCTTTTTGGGCGGCTGGACAAAGGTTAAACTGTATTTTATGTTAGGCCTTCCTTTTGAGACCGATGAAGATATTAAAGGAATCGCAGACCTTTCAAATCTTGTTGCCGCTACGTTTTACGATACGGTTCCCAAGGAAAAACGAGTTAACGGACATGTTCAGATCGTTACGTCGACTTCTTTCTTTGTACCAAAGCCCTTTACTCCTTTTCAGTGGGCAAAAATGGACAGTACGCAGGATTTTATTGATAAAGCATATAAGACTAAACAGTTCATTATGGGTGAACTGAATCAGAAACATATTAAATACAATTGGCATGAAGCAGATGTGAGTCTTCTTGAAGGCGTTTTTGCAAGGGGTGACCGTAAACTTTGCAAGGTGTTGCTAACAGCTTATAAAAAAGGATGTTTCTTTGATGCCTGGAGTGAATTTTACGATAACGAGAAATGGCTTGAGGCATTTAAAGAAGAAAATGTATCGATCGATTTTTATACCACAAGAGAACGTGCGGATGATGAAGTGTTCCCCTGGGATTACATTGATTGCGGCGTAAATAAGTCTCATCTTTTAAGAGAATGGCACAAAGCTCAGGCGGGTGAGGTGACCAAGAACTGTAAAGTTCAATGTGCGGGTTGCGGATCGGCAAGATTTGACTGCGGTATATGTATTAACAGATAGTTTGGAGAAACGGTTTGAAGATAAGAGTAAAATTTTCAAAAGTCGGAGTATTAAAATATATAGGGCATCTCGATCTTATGAGATATTTTCAGAAAGCGTTCAGAAGGACGGATATAAAGGTCAAATATTCGGGCGGTTTTTCTCCTCATATGATCATGAGCTTTGCGCAGGCTCTCGGTGTCGGCGTTGAAAGTCTCGGTGAATACTTTGATGTGGAGATCGAAGACGGTCAGGATGTTTCGCTTATGAAGGACAAACTCAATGCCGAAATGGCTGAGGGTATAGAAGTTTTAAACGTTACCGTTCTTCCCGAAAAAGCGCTTAATGCCATGGCCAGTGTAGCCGCTTCCGATTACGAGATCTCATTTACAGACGGCGTGAATCCCATTACCGAGAGTATGATTCAAAGATTCAAAGAGGCAAAAGAAGTTTTATATACGAAAAAAACAAAGTCAGGTGAAGCAACTTTTAATATCAAAGAATTCGTTTTTGATGTACAATGTACTAAAGAAGGTGTTTTTATGAAAGTAGATTCATCTTCTGCAGGAAATCTGAAACCGAGATTTCTTATAGAAAGTCTTTTGAAACAGGAAGATATTTGTGTTGACGACCATCCTTTTCACATTTTGCGAAAAGAGCTGTATTTAAGGACCCCGAACGGGGATTTGGAGCCGCTTGATCATGCATAAAGTTGTTGTTACAAGGTACAAAGATCTTATTGCCGCAATTGAGTATTCGAGTTCATTGAAACCCGTGAGGATTTTCTTTTCAAAACAGTCGAAAGTTACTCTCGGAAGTATTTATATTGGACGAGTTTCCAACATAAAACCCGAACTTAATGCGGCGTTTGTTGAATTTACCAATGAATTTACCGGTTATCTTCCTTTGGATGAGTGCGATCTCAAACTTAAAGAAGGAGATCTTATACCCGTAAGAGTAGTCAAAGAACCGGTCAAGTCTAAACTTTATTCTCTTTCCACCATGTTAGAGATAGTAGGAGAGTATTGTGTTGTTTCTTCGTCCTTTGATACCGTAACATTTTCAAAGAGACTTTCGGCCGATGACGTTAAACTGTTTAAAAAAGCTTTTTCCAAAGTTCCCGAACTTGAATCGGCATACGGAGCCATTATCCGCACGAATGCCAGCCCGGATAATATGGAAGCTTTGATCTCGGAATATATCGAGCTTGACAGGCGTCTAAAAAATATAGATATGTACAAAGAAAACAGAACGCTTTATACATGTCTTTACTATGAAAATCCCGGTTTTGTAAAATCATTGATGGATTTAAGAGAAGATTCCTTTAATGAGATCATTTGTGAAGATCTTGAACTTTATGATTTTGTAAGAGTTGTCTTTCCCGGAAAGGTTCGGCTTCACACAGATGACAGGATATCTTTGTCTGCTTTGTATTCGACCAAAAGATCGATCGAACTTGCCACTCAGAAGAAAGTAAACCTTAAATCGGGCGGTTACATTGTGATCGAACCCACAGAGACCATGACGGTTATCGATGTCAATTCCGGCAAGTTTTCAAACAAGAGAGAATCCAAAGAAGACATGATCAGGCACATAAACAAAGAGGCCGCTACAGAAGTCGCTTATCAGCTTAAGCTTCGAAACATCTCAGGGATGATACTTGTCGATTTCATCAATTTTGAAGACAAGCGTGATGAAAATGAATTGATAGAGTATTTCAAGATGCTCGTTAAGGATGATAATTGCAAAGTAAACATATACGGATTTACAAGACTGAAACTTTTGGAAATCTCAAGGCAGAAGATCAGAGGCTCGGTTTACGATTATTTGTCTTGACAAGTCTTTACAATGTTGCTATTATGTTTGAGTATGCCGCTTAGTGTGGTCTAAGTATGTTGTCAAAACATCACCGAAGCTAGCGAGAAAAATCCTTTCGGGGATTTAGATAGGAGGATAAGATATGTACGCTATAATTGCAACCGGCGGAAAGCAGTATAAGGTTTCCGAGGGCGACATTATCCGTGTTGAGAAGCTTGATGCAGAAGCAGGCAGCGAAGTTGTTTTCGACAAAGTTGTTGCTGTTTCCGACAAGGAACTTAAAGTCGCTAAAGACGTAGAAGGCGCTACCGTATCCGCTACTGTTATGGAACAGGGTCGTGGTAAGAAGGTTATCGTTTACAAGTATAAGAGAAAATCCGGATACCACAAGAAGAACGGACACAGACAAGCATACACACAGGTTAAGATTGACAAGATCAACGCATAATTAAGGTGTGATATGACAGAGATTTCTTTTTACAAAGATTCCGAAGATCAATTCACAGGTTTTAAATGCATCGGACACTCGGGATATGCCGATGAAGGCAGTGATATCGTGTGTGCCGCAGTATCTATGCTCACATTTAACTTTGTCAATTCCGTTGAAAAACTTCTCGGAGTTAAGACTTATGTAGAGCAACGTGAAGAGGATGCTTATTTAAACGTTTCGATCGAAGATTATAACAGAAGTGATGTACAGTTGTTGTTCAGATCGCTGTTATTGGGAATAAAAGAAATCGAAAAGAACTATAAGAAGTATTTAAGACTGACAAAATAGGAGGTGTAAACCATGATGAAATTGAACCTTCAATTTTTCGCTCATAAAAAGGGTGTTGGTTCTACCAAGAACGGTAGAGATTCCGAATCCAAGAGATTAGGTGCGAAGAGAGCTGACGGACAGTTCGTTAAAGCCGGAAACATCATTTTCAGACAGCGCGGTACCAAGATTCATCCCGGTGTCAATGTTGGACGCGGCGGTGATGATACATTGTTTGCAATGGTTGACGGTGTTTTACGTTTCGAAAGAGTCGGAAGAGACAAAAAGCAGGCTTCCGTTTATCCCGTAGAAACAAAGTAATATTTCAGTTTTTCCGACAGCTTCAAGTTTTTGCGCTTGAAGCTGTTTGTTTTTAGTATTTTGTGGGTGTAAATATGTTTGCAGATAAAGCGAAGATTTTCATAAGAAGCGGAAAAGGCGGAGACGGACATGTTTCTTTCAGACGCGAAAAATATGTCCCGGACGGCGGTCCCGACGGAGGTGACGGCGGACACGGCGGAGATGTTATCTTTGAGATAGATGACGGCCTCAATACGTTAACGGATTATCGTTACCAGAGAAAGTTTGCCGCAGAAGACGGTGAAGACGGTAAAAAGAGAAACTGTCGCGGAAAAGACGGCGAAGATATAATCTTAAAGGTTCCCGAAGGAACGATAATAAGGGACGAAGAAACCGGAAAGATCATGCTTGACATGTCCGGCGACAACAGAAGAGTCGTATTTCTGGAAGGCGGTAAAGGCGGACTCGGAAATCAGCACTATGCAACGAGCACGATGCAGGCTCCCAAATACGCGAAACCGGGTCAGCCCGCAAAAGAGTTAAACGTTATTCTTGAACTTAAATGCATTGCCGATGTCGGTCTTGTAGGATTTCCCAATGTCGGCAAATCGACGTTTCTTTCTATCGTATCAAATGCAAAACCGAAGATCGCAAATTATCACTTCACAACCCTCAATCCCATACTGGGAGTTGTTGACATTGAAGGAGCGGGAGGATTTGTGATAGCAGATATTCCCGGGCTTGTTGAGGGAGCCAGCGAAGGCGTTGGACTCGGACTTGACTTCTTAAGGCATATCGAACGCACAAGAATACTTGTTCATGTTGTGGATGCAGCAGGTACGGAAGGAAGAGATCCGATCGAAGATGTTAAGCTTATCAATAATGAGCTTAAAAAATACGGTTCCGATGTTTCCAAGAAACCTCAGGTGATCGCCGCAAACAAGCTCGATGTATGTGAAAATCCCGATGAGATCGTTCAAAAATTGAAAGACGAATTTGAACCCGAAGGATATGAAGTATTTCCCATCAGTGCAGCTTCAAACAAAGGTGTAAAAGAGCTTATCTATCATTTGAGTGAGATGCTTAAGAAGTATCCTAAAAAAACAGTTGTTTTCGAACCCGAAATGACACCTGAATTCGGAGGACTTTACAATAATGAACCTTTTGAGGTTTATTACGACGAAGAAGAGAACGAATATGTTATCGAAGGTCCGAGAATTGAGAAGATGCTTGGTTATACCAATCTCGATTCCGAAAAAGGGTTCATGTTCTTCCAGAAATTTCTTAAAGAGAACGGTATTCTCGACAGACTGAAAGAACTTGGAATTAACGAAAAAGATACAGTCAGAATGTACGGTTATAAATTCGATTATTTTGAATAAACAGACAGTTGTCCTTATGGACTAATCATTTTTAAGGTATTACAATGAACAGTAGACAGAGAGCATTTTTAAAGGGGCTTGCGCAGAATATCGATTCGACATTTCAGATCGGTAAAAATGCATTGTCACCCGAGATCACAGAGGCCGTAAGAGAAAGCTTTAATACAAGAGAACTTGTTAAGATCACGGTCCTCAAAAACTGTATGGACGATCCCAAATCGATGGCTTTGATGCTCGCCGAAAGGACGGGTTCCGAGGTTGTCCAGGTTATCGGTAAAAAGATTGTTTTATACAAGGAAGATAAAGATAATAAGAAGATCATTCTTCCCAATTAGTAACGGAGATTATTGTGAAAAAACGCGTTGGTCTTTTTGGCGGCACATTCGATCCCATTCATTACGGTCATTTGATGCTTGCAGAAAATGCATACGATTCGTTAAAGCTTGATGAGGTTTTGTTTGTTGTAAGCGGGAAATCTTATTTAAAGAGCAATGTTTCCAAAGCAAAGGACAGACTTTCAATGACTTCGCTTGCCATTTCCGATAATCCGCACTTTGCGCTTTCAACAGTTGAGACAGACAGAGGAGAAGACGTTGATTCATATTCGTATGAAACGATACTTACGTTAAAATCGCACAATCCCGATACGGATTATTATTTTATGGTAGGTGCAGATTCTTTTACTTATATGGACCAATGGAAAAAACCGGATGTTATTTTTGAAAATACGACGGTTACCGTTGCTTTCAGAGAAGGTTCTTCAATTGAAGAACTGAAAAACAAGGCAAAAGAGTATAAAGAAAAATATGAAAACGTCAATATTGAATTTCTTCCCTTTATGAACATCGGAATTTCTTCGACCGATATCAGAAACAGGGTAAGAGAAGGACGTACAATACGATATTTGACGCCCGAAGCCGTTTCTTTGTATATTGATAAAAACGGTCTTTTCAGAGCTTGAACATATGGCAGATTTTGAACTTATAGCGGATAAACTACATAAGATTCTGAATGAACACAGATTTTTCCATACGCTCGGTGTATCATACACCGCACAGGCTCTTGCCATGAAATACGGATATGATATAAATAAAGCCGCTATGGCAGGGCTTTTGCATGATTGTGCAAAATCTTATACTCCGGATGAACTGCTTAAGATCTGCGAGGATAGATCGATAGAGATAAGCAATATAGAAAAAGATCATCCCGCACTTTTGCATGCAAAGGTCGGAGCATTTCTCGCCCGGACCGAATACGGTATAGAAGATTCGGAAATATTAAATGCGATAAGATATCATACGACCGGTAAACCCTGTATGAGCGAGCTTGAAAAGATCATATATGTTTCCGATTATATCGAACCGGGCAGATATAAGATGAATCGTCTTTCTGAGATAAGAAAGAAAGCATTTGAAGATCTTGATGAAGCATTGTTAATGATACTTGAGGATACGATCAATTATCTTAATGCGACAAAAAACGAGGGTATTGATCCGTTAACGATCGAGACCTATGAATATTATAAAGAAAACAGATAAAAGTTATTAGAGAGGATTTTAATGGAAATAAAAGAATTGACCGGAATAGCCATAAGTGCACTTGAGGATAAAAAAGGAGAGGATATCAAATTACTCAATATAACGGGTATTTCACCAATCTCTGATTATTTTGTGATCGCGACCGGTAATAACTCTAATCAGATGCAGGCGATGGCAGATGAAGTTTCCGAAAAGCTTGGTAAAGCCGGCGCCACGCTCAAGCATACCGAAGGATATGATGCAGCGAACTGGATACTCATGGATTACGGTGATTTCATGATCCACATATTCAATCCCGAGAGCAGAGATTTCTATAATCTCGAAAGAATCTGGCGTGATGCCAAAACCGAATAAAAATTAAGCGGACTCGATTGAGCCCGCTTTTTTATGTTTCACAGAATTATAAGTTTTGTAAGTAATAGTATTGTTTAATGGAAAAATCTGTATACACCGAACACTTTGCCGAGGATCATACAATCATTTACTATTATGGGATCCATAGTATCGTTTTCCGGCTGTAATCTAATATGATCGCTTTCTTTGTAGAAGGTTTTGACCGTAGCGGAATCATCAATAAGAGCAACAACGATATCACCGTTACGAACATCCTGTGTACCTTCAACGAGTACCTGATCACCGTTCATGATACCGATATTGATCATCGAATCGCCTTTTACTTTAAGAATGAAAGCTTCACCTTTCGGAACATATTCCATCGGAACGGGGAAGTAATTTTCAATATTCTGTTCGGCAAGAATAGGCTGACCGGCGGCAACCTGTCCTACGATGGGAATGCTGACCGTTTCTGTACGGACCATATTGAAAGAATCGTCGCAAATCTCTATTGCACGAGGCTTTGTAGGGTCACGTCTTATATATCCTTTGGCTTCAAGACCGTTAAGATGAGCGTGGACGGTAGAAGTGGAACTGAGCTCCATTGCTTCTCCGATCTCTCTTACGGTCGGAGGATAACCCTTTGCAAGAATTTCCTGTTTGATATATTCAAGTATCTTTTTTTGCATAGGAGATGCTGCTTTGAATTTAGATTCCATTTCTTTCCCTCCGAATCATTAAATGGCAAACATACATTTGGTTACATTTAAAATATATCATATAAAATTAGAAAAAGCAAACATATATTTCGAAAATATGTTCGAAAAAAGTATTGACAATCGAATGGCTGTTCGATATTATATAGGTATACCAAACGAATGTTCATAACGGGTGTTCGATATTTCGAGGTTAAAAATATGAAGAAGACAAATAACATTTCAATAATCAAAAGAAGAAGAGAATTAAAAAGAAAAATTACTTTATTCTGCCTGTTAACCGTTGTAACTGTCATATTGGCGGTTCTGTTTGTTTTCGGTTCGAAATCGGTCGCCTCCGACGGTTCGGTAAAAGATTATAATAAATATTATAAGAGCATTGAAATCTCGGGAGATGATTCTTTATATGAATTGGCTTCCAGATATTCCGTTCCCGATCTGATGACGGAAGAAGAGTTCATTACAGAAGTAATGTTCATAAACAATATGGAAAGCGATAAGCTTTCATACGGAAAGAGTTTTATCATTATTCCTTATTATTCATAATACATTCCTCAAAAGGTAATTATTTTCACTCCACTTACCATACCCATCATAAAAATCCCGCTCGATCAATTCGAACGGGATTTTTATCAATCATGATTTTCTCTTAATTTAACAATGTTAGCAGCACTTCTTCGACGTTCATCTTCAATTGCCGCATAATGTTTCTTTGTGGTATTTACATCTTTATGTCCCAGAACATCCGCAACAAGATAAATGTCACCGGTTTCTCTGTAAAGGCTTGTACCGTAAGTGCTTCTTAGCTTATGAGGCGTTATTTTCTTTATGCTTGTAAGATTTGATGCATATTTCTTTACAAGATTCTCAACACTTCTTACACAAAGACGTTTGTTTTGAAGTGATAAAAACAACGCATTTTCACTTCCTGCTTCCGGTATGATCCTGGTTCTTATTTCCAGATAATCGGTAAGCGCCGTATATACTTCATCTCCGAAATAGACTGTGGCTTCTTTGCCGCCTTTTCTTCGGATCAAAATACCGTTCGTATTAAAGTCGATGTTGTTTATATCAAGTCCGACCAGCTCAGACACACGGATTCCGGTTCCGAGCATTAATGTAAGTATGGCAACATCTCTGTATTTTGTTTTATTATGGAATCTTAATTGATTGGGAGTGAGTTTTTCGCCTTCCTCGACCATATCAAGCAGATTGGCCACTTCATCGGGTTCGAGTCTTATTATCTCTTTCTGGTGTATTTTGGGAGGACTCACGAGACTCGGTGCATTTGTCTTGATAAGTTCGGAAGTAAAAAAGTATTTGTACAATGAGCGAAGAGAAGAGAGTTTTCTTGCTTTTCCGCGTTCATCGTTTGTGATCTCTCTGTCCTTTTTTTCGTATAGGCTCAAATATTCAAGATATTCTTCAATATCTTCACGCTTTACATTGTCAAGAACGGAAAGCGGAAAGTCTTTTATTTCCGTATTCTTAAGCGAAGGATTGGTCTCATGAAGGAACTCAAAGAACAGTCTTATGTCATAAGCATAAGAGAGTCTTGTTCTTGAGGCCGTATATTCTTCGATCCCTCTGAAATACTGTTTCATGAAAGGAGGAAGTTCATCCAGAACCTCGCGAAGTCTGACTATATTTGTTTTCATTACCTCATCATGATAGTTTTGTGAGGGTTTATATTGATTCGCCACTTTTATTCCATCCTTTGATCTTGCTGTCTTTGATAGCGGCAAACATGCGGTTTCGCACGCCCGGAGTTTCTTTATTTATATCTTTTACTATTTCTTTTACAAATTCTCGTTTTGTTTTTTTATCGACCGGACACGGACTTTTAACTACGGGAACATCATATTTGTTTACAAATCCCAATACATCACTTTCATTCATGTATATAAGAGGCCTTATTACGGTCAGATCGGTACGATCGAGATAAGTAACGGGAGAGAATGTGTGAAATCTTCCTTCATATATCAAAGAAAGAAGCATCGTATCTATAACGTCGTCTTTATGATGCGCATATGCGATCTTATTGCAGCCGATCTTCTTCATGGCATCATTTAATGCTCCTTTTCGCATTTTTGCACACAAAGAGCAGGGATTGGATTCTTTTCGAACATTGAACACGACATCATAAATATCGGTTTTCTCAATGTGATAAGTGACATTTAAAGATTCACACAGTTCTTTTATTTTACTAAGATCAAGGTTATTAAAGCCAAGATCGACGGTTACGGCCACTACTTCAAAATGTTTTGGATAAAACCGTCTTAAGTGGGAGAGTGCGTAAAGAAGCGTCAAACTGTCCTTTCCGCCCGATATTCCAATGGCGATCTTGTCCCCTTCATCTATCATTTCATAATCATCACATGCCTTTCTGACAAGGCTTAATACTCTTTGCAGATCCATATGTACCTTTGCTCGTTAAAATATAGATAAATTGCTTTATTTAGTATACCATCAATATTGATTAAGTGCTATTATATAAGACATGAAGATTAAATTAGAGAAAAAGTATTTACAGATCGGATTAACGATATTTCTCACGGCCATTGCCATTTTGATGGTTGTTTTCTTTATATGGAACAACAACTCCATAAAAACGTCATTAAGGAAATTCAATTCCATAATGTCACCGGTTTATTACGGTCTTATAATTGCTTATCTTTTAACTCCGATAGTAAATTTCTTTGAAAAGAAGGTTTTTATTCCTCTTTTTGACAAGTTAAAATGGTTTGAAGAAAACAAAGACAAGAACAGACGTATTCATATAAGGATATTCAGCGTTACACTTACTTTCGTGATCGTTTTGTTTTTGCTGTATATTTTCTTTGCAAGCGTTATTCCCGAGCTCATCAAGAGTATTCAAAGTATTGTAAAGCAATATCCGTATTATACACGTAATATGATGAATACAATAAACAAAGGGCTTGAGAACAACCCTGAGTTAAGAGAACTTCTTCAGGATATTGTTTACAGTTATTCCAATGAAACGGATAACTGGTTAAATGACAATTTTCTTCCCATGATCCAGAAGATGCTTCCGAACGTAGGAGATATGTTGCTTGGTTTTTCCTCGAGCATAATCAAATTTCTCAAGTTTTTATGGAACATCATCATTGGTCTTATAATTTCGATCTATGTACTTAACAGTAAAGAAAAATTCGCGATGAGCTGTGTCAGAAACGCCTATGCGATTTTTGAAACAAAAACCGCGAACAGACTTGTTGAATCCGTGAGATTTACACATCGTACGTTCATAGGATTCCTTTCCGGAAAGGTACTTGATTCGCTGATTATAGGAATAATATCGTTTGTGGTTCTTTCTATAATGAAAATGCCTTATACGGTGTTGATCAGCATTATCGTAGGTATTACGAACATAATTCCTTTCTTTGGACCCTGGTTCGGTGCGATTCCGAGTTTATTCATACTTGTTATGATCAATCCAAAGTATGCGTTGTATTTCCTAATATTTATAATAATTCTTCAGCAATTTGACGGCAATTTCCTGGGCCCCAAGATTTTGAGCCAGACTACAGGTATAACGACATTCTGGATAATATGTTCGATCACGGTTTTCAGTGGTTTCCTTGGAGTTCCGGGAATGCTCATTGCCGTTCCCGTGACAGCTGTTATGTTTGCACTCATCAATCGTATAACAGACAATATGCTCATTAAGAAAAACCTTCCGACTGATCCTATATACTATGATAATGTGGGTTCAATTTCCGAGACGGGTGAAATCGTAAAATATGTTTACGTTAAAGAAAAGCATCCTCAGAAAAAAGAAAAAGACAAACCTTCATTGATCGCAAATCTGATCATAAAGATCAAAGAAAAGATCAAAATGAAAAAAGAAGCAAAATCCTGATTTTTCGGTACTAACTATTCGTTAAATCTGTCTTTTGCGAATAGTTGCATGTGTGTAAATATAACTCTCGCATCAAATGATCCGGTAAATTTTGTGCATAAAAACAGTTGGGACTCCCGATATTATATATCGGAAATCCCAACTGTTTTGAGGTATGAGTAACAAAAAATGTATTTTACTTGTTGTTTTTCTTTTCGAAATCCTCAACGTATTGAACGATCAGATCGACGGTTCCTTCAATACCGAGTATCGAACTGTTTATACACAGATCGTATGTATCGGCGCGTCCCCATTTTTTTGATGAATAATAGTTATAATAACTCTGACGCTGCTTATCTTTCTTTTGATACAATTCTCTTGCTTTTGCTTCTGTCTTGATCGAATCGTCCGTTTTCATTATATAATCGACTTTAAATGCATCGTCGGCATAAATAAACAGATTGATAACATTTTTATATTCTGCCAACGCATAATCGGAACAACGACCGACGATCACACAAGGGCCTTCATCGGCAAGCTTCTTTATGGCATCAAATTGAGCCAGGAATACTTTGTGGCTTATTGGCATATCAACAAAGCTCGATGAATTGTATCCAAATGAATAAGTATCCATTACAAGGTTGTATAGAAACGAATTTGTAGGTCTTTCATCGTGATTCTGAATCATCTCTTCGCAAAATCCCGATTCTTTGGCTGCTCTGGTAAGAAGTTCTTTATCCACAAACTTTATACCAAAGTGTTCGGCAACTTTTTGACCAATTTCATGTCCGGCAGAACCAAATTGACGTCCGATTGTAATGATCGTATTCATATGGTCACCTCCCTAAAATTATCTGATAACTCTCTAAATTTATTATACAATATTATAAATCTTATTTCAAATAAATCTTTAAGTTAACATAATAAATTTATGTCAACCTATCTGCAATTTGACCTTAAATATGTGAGTATTTTTTCAAAATGATCGGGTAAAGGACTGTCAAAAAACAGTTTTTGACCTGTTGTGGGGCTTATAAATCCTATCGTTTTGGCATGCAGGAGTTGTCCGTTGGTTTTAAAGGGTTCTTTACCGGTCGAATAAACTTTATCTCCCGCTACGGCATGATTGATGTTGGCCATATGAACTCTTATCTGATGGGTTCTTCCCGTTTCAAGACGGCATTCGATATAAGTATATCCGTTAAAACGCTCCAATACTTTTACATGTGTGACCGCTCTTCTGCCCCCTTGCACAACAGCCATTTTTTTACGATCCTTAATACTTCTGCCGATCGGTGCGTCGATCGTGAACTCGTCCTCATCTATATTTCCGTGCACGATCGCATGATAAACTCTCATACATGAATGATCTTTTAATTGTTCGGATATTTTAAGATGTGAATTATCGTTTTTGCATATTATCAAAAGACCGGATGTATCTTTATCGATCCTGTGTACTATACCGGGCCTGTAAACGCCGTTTATGCCGCTTAAACGGCCGTTTAAATGAAACATAAGTGCATTTACGAGTGTACCTTCAAAATGCCCGTTGGCGGGATGTACGACCATTCCCTGAGGCTTGTTTACTATTGCCACATCATCATCTTCGTAAATTATATCTATAGGTATGTTTTCAGGCTTAATATCCGGAGTTATAGTTTCGGGTATTGAAAATGAAATGTCATCGTCAGCTTTAACTTTGTAATTTGATCTGACGTTGATATCATTGACGGTGAGCATCTTATCGTCGATCAGTTTTTGAATATACGATCTTGATAATGAATCTATCTCGCCTGTAAGGTATTTATCTATTCTTTCGCCTTCGTTTTCCGGCGATACGATAAGTTTAAGAATGGGCATCAGTCTATTTCTCTCAATCTCTTCTCTTTAAATCTAAGGAAATTAAGATCATCTTCTTTATATACAAATAAAAGCAGTATGAGCATCATAACGGTAGCAACGGTCACATATATGTCTGCCATATTAAAGATCGGAAATCTTATGACACTGAAATATATGTAGTCCATAACGTAATCGTATATTATACGATCAATCATATTCCCGACGGCACCTGCGGCAATAAGAGACAAAGCCACATGTGCGGCATTATATTTCTTTTTACGGGGCATTTTAAATATAAGATAAACGATGCTGAGCAATATGATAATGCCTACAAGTATAAAGAAATATTTCTGCCCTTTCAACAAACCGAAAGCGGCACCCGTATTTTCAAGATAAGTCAGTTCCAATATGCCTTTTATGAGTGATATCGAAGGATGTTCCTTCAATCTTGTGACTGCATATATTTTAAGGATTCTGTCGACGGTAACCAGTAAAACTGTTATTATCAGATCCATTATGATCCTGTGATCGAATGAACGTTTCTTTTCTTTCATTGACGACTCCGTATTTATATCAGTCTTCTTCTTTAAAGTTAAGCTCTTCTATTGCTTCTTCCACGAGCTTCTTATCCACGTTTTCATATACGAAAGCTTTTCCGATCTTTTTAAGCAATACCATTCTTATCGTGCCTGCGGTATTCTTTTTGTCAAATTTGACCGCATTCAGAATAGCTTTGGCTTTATCGGTTGAGATGGATATCGGAAGGTTGAACGGAACAAACATATCTCTTATCTCGTAGTATTCTTCCGACTTGATATAATCAAGTTTATATGAAATGAAGGCAGCTGCAACACATCCGAGAGCCACACACTCTCCGTGAATGTATTCATCACCCATTACGCTTTCTATTCCGTGACCTATAGTATGTCCGAGATTAAGCAACATTCTTAATCCGGTTTTTTCATAAGGATCTTTTTCAACGATCGTTTTCTTTATACCTATCGCTGTGATCAGCATATATTCGATCGCTTCAGGCTCTTTGCTGCATATTTCATACATGTTGTCTACAAGCCACATATAGTATTTCTCGTCGGCAAGAAGTCCGGCTTTCATTATCTCTGCAAATCCGGCAAAGAAAAGTCTGTCGGGAAGTGTTTCAAGTACCGATATGTTGTCGTATATGAGTACCGGATTATAAAAAGCTCCGATAAGATTCTTTTTGTCATGAAAATCAACAGCCGTTTTGCCGCCTATTGATGCATCCGCCATCGACAATAAAGTTGTGGGGCAGATTATGTGAGCGATACCGCGCATATAAAGTGATGCGCAGAAACCGCCGAGATCGCTGACAACACCGCCTCCGAGCGATATAAAGAGATCAAAACGCATAAACTTGTTCTCGTACATCGTATCGAGTATCTTAAATGCGTTATCTTTCGATTTGCTCTCTTCTCCGGCAGGCACCACGAATTTGACCAGATTATAGTTTTTTAATTTCGAACTGACTTTATCGGCATAAAGATCGTTAACGGTCGAATCTGTAAGCAAAAGTATGTTTTTTGCTTCGGGGGCCAGTGCTTTGACATAATCCGACAGATCGGAAAAATCTCTTTTAATGACTATTTCGTATTGATTGTTTTTCTTTTCGGTAACTGTTAAGGGTTCCATAAACCTGATTCCATTCTTTTTAATTTTCTATAGGATTATAGCAAAAAATCCTGCCTCTTGACAGAGACAGGATTTAAATTCTGCAAATTTTATAAACCGAAAGATTCTGCGATCGAATCCTGAAGATCTCCGCTAATATCCACACTTGCGGGTGTTACGATGAAAATATAATTTGAAATCTTCTGCAACGTTCCGTCGAGTGCAAAACATGAGCCCGAAGTAAAATCAAGAATTCGCTGTGCAGACATATCATCTGCATCTTCAAGATTTAAAACAACGGTCTTATTGGCTCTTAAAGTCTGTGTGATCTCTCTTGATTCGGAAACATTTGTGGGTTTAAATACACAAACCGAATTGTTGTCTTGTGTAGCCATCTTTTTTCCTTTCGTGTTGTTGCGGGGTGCGAAAGATCTGATACGATTCTCTTCCGTTAATGCTTCTTTTTCGTTGACTGTATCTTCGGGTTCGTAATCATCATCACCGTAACCTACGTATTCTTCGCCCTCTTCTTCACCGTTAATGTTCATAAAGGACATAAATTTGTCAAGCACACTCATTTGCTATTCTCCTTGCCATAGTCCCGTTCGCCGAATATACCGGTACCGACTCTTACATATGTTGCACCTTCTTCACACGCCACACAATAATCGCCGGTCATCCCCATGGATAAAATATCCATAGAAATATTATCAATGTTTTCGTTGTTTATGTCAATGAGTAAATTGCGTAAATCAACAAAATATTGACGATTTTCTTCCGGGTCGACTACATATGGTGCAATTGTCATGAGTCCTTTGACTCTGACATTGGTAAGCGAAGCGATTTTTTTTATGACATCTTTTGCATCTTTTAGTGTTGTGCCGAATTTGCTTTCTTCTCCGGCAACATTTACTTCCACAAGTATGTTTGTGATCACGTCTTTCTTTTTTGATTCCTTGTCTATAACTTCGGCAAGTTCAAAAGAATCGACTCCATGGATCAAAAATACGTTTCCGATCAGATATTTGACCTTGTTCTTTTGGAGATGGCCGATCATATGAAAACGGGAATCTTTTGGAGCAATCTCAAATTTAGCCATAAGATCCTGGACTTTATTTTCTCCGAAATCTCTCACTCCGGCATTGTATGCATCCATCAACATCTCAAAAGGTTTTGTTTTGGTAACTGCGATCAAAGTTACGTCTTCGGGATTTCTTCCTGCCTTTAAACAGGAATTTTTCATGTTTTCCTTAACTTTCCGTATATTTTCTTTTACGTCGATAATATCACTCATTTTTATTCTCCGAGGCAATCTTATATTAATATACAAAATCTTTGTCGGTCACCTGCGACGAATCCAGAGCGATATAATCATATGCCCTAAGACCCGTATAGGAATTGGACTTAACTATAGAATATTCATCATTTGAATATAACACTTCTATCTGCTTAAAATCGGCATATCCCTTGTTTATATTGTATACGCCTACCAAAGTACCCTGCTTTCCCACTGTAAAGGTAAGAGGCTGATCGGGCGCAGTCTGAACCCCTTCCATGGGAGTGTAATATAAAACATCGCCGATCGAAAGTCCGCTCATGGATACATAGTATTCGGTGTCTGTTTCTTTGTAGATGGTAACTTCAAAGAATTTGGTCGAAACATCACCCGAATCTGAGATGACCTGTCTGTTCACACCATAGTTTGCCGAATTGCCGCCTTTCGTAACAAAAGCTTTGTCTATAAGGAAAAAGCTGTTCGTGGCGATAGATGAATTGGGAACCTTCAGACCCGTATCTTCTTCAAGCAACAGTTCGACTTCAACAAATCTGTCTGATGCAAAAGAGACCATTGAGTTCGTAAATGACAAAGTGATAAGAGCTCCGTCCGAAAAATTGCTTACGATATGTATGCGTCCCCAGGATACAGTCTGATTCTTTAAGAATTTTACTTTAACGTATTCATCTTCGGTAAAACGCTTTAACTCGTCCGATTTGACATAAAGACAAAGCTTCCAATTTTCGTTATTTGTATATTTGTAAACAAACGAACCCTTTTCAACGAGATCGTCGTTGACTATATATTTGGCTTCATAAGCTTCTCTGTCAAAATCCGCTTCCGTAAGATTCTCGGGAAGAGCCATCTCGTATCCGTCGTAAAAATATGTCACAATACCCGTGTTGGAGGACCTGTAAAAAGAAATGAGATCGTTTATATGCGAAGAATTAATCTCGTCAATTCCAAGCATAAGTTCCCTGTTCTCATACCTGGCCATCTCATCGTTTATCCTGTTTTCAAATGCGATCGCATCCTCGTATCGCTTTTCGTCAAATTCCTTTGAAAACAGCATTAAAGACTGCTTTAATGAATCCAGCTCAAGATCGGTTAAGGAAGTCGATTCGTTGGGGTCTTTTTGCGTGAGATTTGAAAACTTTCCGGTTTCGTCGATGGCATATACAAGATTGTTGTACGCGGCTCTTTCGCCTTCCCTTAAAAACAATGCCACATAACCCGTTGCTTCGCTGTATACGGGATATTCGTCTCTTAATGCGATACCGGTATAAATCCTGTTTTCGGAAAGAGTTCCGTTTTTAACCTGATAACCGACTATCTTCTTTTCTTTTGTGCTAAGGAAAAGACATACGACCACGTACAATAAAATGAACGCAAAAATAACCAGGCCCAGATTGATTCTGTGCCTTCCCGCGGGATTAAACTTTCTTATGTTCGATCTGTTGTTTTGCGTCATTTATCTTCTCTTATATGTTCATTAATAATTGAGCCCCGGCATTTTTGCCGAGGCTCGCGTTATCGTTTCGCAAGCGAAACCAATATTATTCGATATTATAAAGAAATGATTATCTTAGATTTTAATGATTCGGGAATATCTTTCTCGTTAGCGGAAACAGAAAGGATAAAATCCACACCGAATCTTTCGGAATATTTTTCGAGTTTTGCAACTGCTGCATCAAACTCATCCATTTTGGTATTGCTCATTGCCAAAAATCCATCGAAATACATCTGCTGAAGATCGTGGTCCTGAGAAATGATCCCTGCGATAAATCCTAAAAATTCATTGCTGCTATCAATAAAAAAATCGGATACATCAATAAGTCGCACTTTGTTGTTCAACTCGTACATGTGCTTTGTGCTTCTGTCCAAATAAGCGATGTTACCCGATACATTCTTAATTTCCGTATTCACTTTGTCAAGCAGGTATTTTGTCTTTCCTTTACCCT